>Ga0172367_10000042_pt1 | contig 184707 bp, 237 predicted proteins | sample Lak10m_FD_114542 | JGI IMG/M metagenome (GOLD analysis project Ga0172367, IMG submission 114542) | Freshwater microbial communities from Kabuno Bay, South-Kivu, Congo - kab_022012_10m | ecosystem: Environmental > Aquatic > Freshwater > Lake | place: Democratic Republic of the Congo... | reverse complement strand
CAGCGGTACTACCAACGCATTGAATGGAGTAACATGGAATGGGTCTAACCTATTTGTGGCAGTGGGTGCTACCGGAACGGTAATAACAAGTCCAGATGGCGTTACATGGACAACTAGAACCAGTAACACTACAACGGCGTTAAATACTATAACATGGAATGGTTCGACCTTTGTTTCATTATCAATTTCACGGACTATATATAGTTCGGATGGGGTAACGTGGACTCCAATAACAAATAGTGGTCTTATTACCGGAGATTTTCAACCATATTCAGTAATATGGAATGGTAGTTCATTTGTAGTTGTAGGACAATATGGGGCTATTAGGACAGGGACGACTCCAACCTCATCAATTGCGCAAGATAGCGGGGTACCAACATCAAATACGTTAAACACTTTATTTAGTGATGGATCTACCGTAAGAAGTGTATCAAATTCTGCCTCTAAATTTATATCATCCAGTGTAAATGGTATTGATTGGAGCTGTACTTATCAATCCACCATACCATCATCCTCCATTTCCACTGTGATATACACAGGATCTTTGTATGTTGCCGCTTCTTCATCTGGTATACATTCCAGTACGGATTTTGTCAATTGGTCAACTAGATCATCAACATCATCTGGATGCCTAACTTCGATGGGTTATATGTATTTTGATTCACATAATTCTGTAGTTATTGTAATTGGTTCTTCACTTGTTTCAGGTATAATGGTGAGTAATTAATAATTAACGGAATTTATAATATGTATGCAATAATAGAAAATAACAAATTTATAAAATTTATTGATTTATACCAAGAATTTTATAATACATCTTTCCCTTCAACTATTACTGATTTACCACCAGGAGTAGTTGAAGTAATAGAACAAACTAGGCCAGAAGAACAATTATTCAAAAGAATTATTCAAAATACAGAACCATCATTCGTTGATGGTTCATGGATATTAGAATATACCATTGAAGATATTGAAGGTTCTGATCTAGACAATGAAATGAATACGTTTAAAACCAACGTAGGCTATAAAGCCACTCAATTATTAAATAACTTCGCACAGCAAAAATATTATGATGATATTAATTCTGCCTGTAGTTATATAAATTCAAATGATGAAGATTTTAAACAACAAGGAAAAAAAGCAATAGAAGTTAGAGATATGATATGGAAAATAGTAGATAGGTATTGCAAAGATATTCAATCCAACAATATTCCATTACCAACTTCATTATCAGAAGTTGATTCAATATTCCCAAGTTTATCTTGGGAATAAATTTAAAACATAAGGATAGGGAATTACGGCAAATTCACGATTTACCGCTAAAAACGGTTTAGATAATAATAATAACACGATCACAAATGTGGCAACACCTTCTTCAAGTACTGATGGCGTTAATAAGGCATATGTAGATAATTTAACGGGCGGCACTTTAGGTGCAACTAATACATTATTAGTTAGCACTGGCACGGGAACTGCTTGGCAAACAGTAGATATTGTTACTAAAACAGACGGGTTGACTTTTAACTCCTCTATTGTGCACACTGTTAGATCTAAAGGTAGTTTTTTCGTCCAAACAGCTGATCATAGGATTATCAGCTGGGGGAATAATGATTGGGGTCAATTAGGACAAGGTTCTCCAAATACAAAGGACTTGGCATCAGAAATTATGTTCCCGCCTATTGTCCAAGGTGTATCAATTGCGAAATTTGAATCATTAGGTTCAACGCTAGTTGTATTGTTTTCAAATGGCTATATGTATGGATGGGGTTCAAACTATTCAGGGCAATTAGGACAAAATAATACTACAGAAGGTTGGCAGCCTGTTTTAATTGATACTGGTGTTAGTACTTTTTATCATCCTCCACAAGGTGAAGATATAGTACGTCAAAGCATAACAACATTTGGGAATGCAACGTTATTTTACAAGAAAACTGCAACTCCAAATATAATTTATGTATGTGGAGAAAATGGTTTTGGTAATATCGGAATCGGTTTGACTACCAATCAATTATTCCCATTAACACTTAGTTATTCAGCATTTCCAACATTATCTGCCACTGATGTTCTTGTTAATATATTTGTTGGAGAATTTACTGGTAATACTACTTTCGCAATTTGGAGAAATGCGGCTGGTACCACCTATAAATTATTTTCATGTGGTCACAATGGATCTTATGGGTTAGGACTTGGAACTACCAGCACAGCAGATAAAACAACTTGGAATCAAGTAACAACATATGATGTTAGTGGAACAACAACATCAATTCCAACATCAGTAATACAAAGTATTGTTAGTATTCAATCTGGTGGATATGAATATAATGGGACTACAACTGCTTATCGAAATTGGTCTATTATGACAACTTGGGATGGAACTAATACCAAAATATATACTTGTGGTTATAATGCATCTGGACAATGTGGTGATGGTACAACTACAAACCGAGGATTTTTTAAATTGGTATATACTGGTCCAAATGGAGCGTCTCCTGTGAAAACATTAAGAATGTTTGCTAATGCAGTAGTGTTATTATCTGACGGTTCAATAGTCGCTTGGGGTGATAATTCTCACAGACAATTAAACGCTGCAAATACTACTGATGTAACAACTCCAGTTCGTACTACAGGAAGTGTTACTAATATTTTTAATTTAACTCCCCTCTATTTTCCTGAAAATCCAATGATTGCTGTTTATACTAAAACTGCAACCAATGTATTATCAATGAGAGGGTTTAATCGAGCGGGAACGGCTGGTGCAGGTAATGTATTTATTGGCGCAGCAATGACTACATGGCAACAACCAATGATAAACACTACTGGGTTAGAAATTGACAATATGATAATGACTTCACCACCATCAACTAATAGTACTGCTACAGTATTAGTCAGTTTCAAAAATTCAAGTAGATTGCTATTTGCAGGAGATAGCAATGATTATGAAAGTAATACTACGTTGACTACATCGAAGTATGCATTTTGCTCACTTCCATTAGGCAATATTTTAGGAACTTAAAAATATGAATATCACAATAGAGATGTAAAATTCTCTATTGTGATCGTTTGTATCAAAAATAACAATCTGCTATAATAGGATAAATACAATAAGAAATTTTTATTGGTGATTTGATATATGAAAAAAACTACTCGTAGTATTTTACAAGAACTGAGCGATATTAGTATCAGTAGAAACAAGGATTATGTAATTGAAAGTAGAGGAACTAATCTAATAGAATCCGCGATTAATTTATTATCATTAATTCACGACAATTACGATTATGAAACTTCAACCGATTTGGAGAAGAGATTCATAAACGCCATTAGAACTGGTGATGCTAAAAAGTTCAAAAGAGGTATTAAAAAAGTAATGGAATCTAAATTATGAAAATATGGGAAGTAATATCACATGATCAATTACACAAAGTAGAACATATAGTCGATCAACTATGGAACAAACTTGGTATAGATATCAAGTTTGGAACACATTTTATTGAACGAATGAATGATCCACGTAATAAAAAAGAAATAACTGCAAAAGAATTAGTTGAATTATTTGTCAAAGAATATCAAAAATATGGTAAAACTATAGCTGATATGAACCCAGAAACGGAAGCAGTATTGGTTGATATTCTTACACAGATTAATTTACCGATTGTCATTAAACCAGTTAATAGCATGAACAGACAAAAAACCGTATTAGCAAAAACTATAATGCGAAAACCTAACTATAGCACTAAAGACCCAAAATTCTCTGTATGAACGACATCGTAACTATATATACCGATGGTGCCTGTCATAAAAATCCAGGCCCAGGTGGTTGGGGTGTGGTCTTAAAATATAATGACATTGAAAAACAACTATATGGTGGTGATATCGATACTACCAATAATAGAATGGAATTAATAGCGGCTATCAGAGCGCTACAGTCATTAAAAAGACCATGTAATGTAAAATTATATTCTGATTCACAATACGTGATAAAAGGCATGTCAGAATGGATAACCAATTGGAAGAATAAAAACTGGAAAGATATAAAGAATACAGATTTATGGCAAGAATTAGATGGCATTAGCGCACAACATTCAATAGAATGGATCTGGGTTAAAGGTCATAATGGTGATTTTTACAATGAACTAGCAGATAAACTAGCAAATGATGGTGTAAAAATGGTTAAAAAATTTGAGAAATGATAAATACATTGTAAGCAAATGTATTTTTATATATAAATACAATTAAGACAGATTAGGAGAAATATTATGTCAGTAACAACTCGTGTAAATGGTGATTATGGTTCATTCACCGAAGGTCAATTGTTTAGCGTTTATCAACAAAAAGCTATCGTTATCACTGTTGCTCCAGTAGCATCATTGTCAGCTGAAGACACTGATAACCAAGGCGAAGTTGATCAAGCTGTTGCAATTATCGTTAAAGAAATTCAACCATTGATGTATACTTTCAAAAATGGTAATGAAATTCACGCAATCATTGATGGTCATGCTATCGACGTAGATACATTGCAAGCTCGTATCCGTCATTTAAGCCCAGCTGGTATCAATGGCGTAGACGTTTCCGCTTCAACTGTTGTAGTTGGAAACACAATTACTGTAGCTACTGTTTAATATCTACAGTTTCTCACGGACGAGAATTTAAAATCCCCGGTTTATCCGGGGATTTTTTTGTCTGCTAAATAATTCATGATCTATCAATTATATACCACTATTGATATCACTGAAACCAAGGTTTATCATGGTAATGATAACCTCTTAATATATCAACAACAAAACTTCAACACTATAATACAAACTATCGGTTTATGTGGTAATATATATTATGACCACTCTCCAATAGTATTATATTCTGATAAATTTTATGGGTTAAAACATTGGATGTTTGAGTGGAGAATGGAAATACCTGACCTATTCAAACGTGCTGACAATCATACTGCTATTTTAGATGATATATTTCAATTTGTGCCCTATATAAAAAATTTAACAGAAGAATGTTCATATGACGTTCCAATTTTCATACCATCGGTGAATATTATATTCGATTATCAAAAACCTTACGGCATCAAGAGTTTATGATAAATACTCTATCTATTTGGAGAAAAGAATGTATTTAAGAGAATTACATAACAGTTTAATTGATACTGCTGTAATTTTTCATAACAATTTAAACCCAAAAATATGGGGTCCTGGTCATCTAATGCAACGTCAGGTTAGATTTAAGTTATTAGAAATAGCAAAACATTTAGTAGATTTTATTGAAGTTCCACATATATATTTAAAAGATATTACGATATCTGGTTCAAATGCTGCATATACCTATACTGAAAATTCTGATATAGATTTACATTTAGTAGTTGATGTTCCTGGTGACGGTGAACAATATTATAAAGAATTATTCAAAGCTAAAAAGAATCAATATAATTTCGATCATAATATTACTATAAGAAATATTGATGTTGAAGTATATGTACAAGATGCCAAAGAAGCACATCATTCATCCGGTATCTATAGTATTTTAGATAATCGATGGATATCTACTCCAAAAGCAGTCAAAGTTAATATAAATGATAAAGATGTTTTGGATAAGGTTGACAACTATTTGTCAAAAATAGAATTTGCGCTAAAATCAAATGATCTTGATGTTGTTTCTCAAGTTAAAAAACGTCTACATAGTCTACGAAAAACTGGATTGGAACGTGAAGGCGAATTTTCAGCAGAAAATATTTCTTATAAGATACTGAGAAATAAAGGCTATATTAAAAAATTACAAGACCATATCTATCATTTAGAAGATAGGCAGCTAAGTTTGGAGACTTTTTATGGTGTCAAGTTTTAAACGTAACGAAATTGGTCATGAATTGAAACATGAGGATGACTGGAATAGAAAAGAATCAAATAAGCCAATATTAAAAGGGTATTATTTTTATAATGTTCCGTCAAATGATACTGACACTGCTGCAGCATATGGTGTTAAAAAATTAAAATCAGGAAAATGGGCATTACCAATATATGATAAAAGTGGCAATAGTACATATTTTCGAAAACAAAAAGCTGATGAAGCTTTTGGAAAAGGTAAATGGTGGGAGCCAAATATGAAAAAGATTAAAGAAGATACCCCAACAAGTAACACTGTGTCACAAGTTGATCAAGATAAAGCAACGGTCTCATCAGTTGATTCAAATGGTATGAAATCAACTAAAGAATTGCCATTAGCGGCATTCTCTAGAAATAACGGGAAATTGGAAGTCAACAAACAAGCATTATTGAATCTACCAGGGTCTATTCCAGGTACTGGTTCACAAAGTCAAGGAAGTCAACAGCAACAATCACCTAAAGCTGGTGAAAAAATTCAATTGGCATCCACTGACAATGAATTAAATATCATTAAACAAATCGCAGGATTATAACATGCGTGTGAGTGATTTGATAGAAGGTTTTGGAATTTATACTACCAATGAGGAAGGTAAACTTTTAACTAATATGACTGAACCAAGACATTTAAAATCATATTCTGATCATGACCGGGTGGTGATTGAAAATATGATTCGTAAAGGTTTAGTTGTAAAAATTGGTCATAATCATAATCCTATCGTGGTGGCAAATGAGTACTGAAACAAAATTTAAAGATGTGTTCCCATTAACAGTCGTAAATGATGACATGATATTGTATAAGAATTTCAAAATCAATATCAATGATGTTGGTCATTGGGATTTATCTAGATTAAATGGAGATATAATCCATACTTTCAAATTAAAATCTATTGCAATAATGGCTGCTAAATATTACACATCAATGAGATTTAAACAAATAGAAGAGATGAAAATATTAGATTTTGAATATTGGTGCAGCTCTGTTGATGTTAGTTATTATAAACATCAAATTAATGAAATTACTGATAACTTTATGAAAGATGTACTTATTTCAAGACTAAGCAACGCATCTGATAAGAAAAAACAATTAAAGCGTGAAATTATAAAACGGCTTAATGTTGATTTTTGATAAATATATAAAACATTTCTAGGAATATAACCATGAAGATTACTGACTTAAATAGACCAACATCTAGCCGTGTATTAAATGAAAACATTGCTCGTAAATTTGGCACAAAATTGAATATTGATTCATTCACTACCGAACAACTGACTGCCGCTCGTTCAACATTGGTAGCAAAATTAAATCATTTACAAACCTCTACACCATTCAATCAATTAACTGAAAATAATGACTATCAAAAAGGTAGAGCATTATTGGATGTTATCGATCAAGCACTCATTGAACGTAAAATGTCTGATAAAGAAAATAAGAAAAAAGAAAAATACGTTAAAGGTATGAAAAAAGTTAAAGGTGACTTTAATAAACGTTATGGAAAACGTGGTGAAGAAGTTATGTATGCCACTGCTTCTAAAATGGCTAAAACTGAATCAGTTTCAGAAGCCATGGAAGTATTACGTTATGCATTAACTGAACAAGTTTTGACTGAAGGTGAAGAAGAAAAAGCTGCATTGATTATGTCAGCTCGTGATATGGTTGATGACGTTACCGGTTGGTTAGATGATACTGCAATGTTAAAAGCAGAACGTTTATTAGAATTATGTGATAGTATTCGTGATGAACTTGGTTCTGAAATCAGTGGTCAATTTGCCGACAAAGTTAAACCAGCATTAGAAGAAATCTACACAGTATTAGAAAAAAATCGTCAATTATTGGCACAAGCGGTATCATTATTAACTGGCGAAGCTGCTCCAACAATGGGTGCAGAAGGTGCTCCAGAACCTGCTCCTGGCGAAGACTCAATTGGTGATGTAGGTGCGGCTCCTACCGATTTGACTGGTAGCAGTGGGCTAGAAGGTGAAGAATCTGATACCTTCGGTGCTTCAGCTCCAGCAGCTGGTGGTACAGAAGCAGCTGGTCGTGTTAAACGTGAATCTGTTCAGAGAAATAAAAAAAAAGTTTAACTGAAACAGTCGATCATAATGCACTGATATCAGTCCTTATGAATTTGCAAGCACAATCAAATAATAAAAATACATCAGGTAAATTTTCCTGGAATGCAATTTCTAACATAATCGGACGATTAACTGGACAATCTTTCGATTATGAATCATTCCAAAATCAATATGACAATGACCCTACTCAAAAATTACAGCATATAGTTGCAGATTTTAATGAGCATGGGTTAACGTTAAATGTTAAAAACAAAGAAAATAGTGATGTAGGAATGCAACCATCTACCGACAAAGGGATTGACAGTTCTGCAATACAAGCTGCCAACAAAACACTTAAACGCAACCGAGGTTAATAAATAAAGGCTGATGAGATATTCAGCCTTTTTTATTAAATTACATGATTACAAGACGACACGACTATAAAGAATTAACACGAAAAACAGTTAATGGTTCACGACATTATTGTACTCCAGATGGTAGTAGGGTTTCATCAGTTACTACCATACTAGATAAAACAAAATCAGAAGAATCAAAAAAAGCATTATTCGAATGGAAGCAACGAGTAGGAGCAGAAGCAGCTCAACAAATAACTAATGAAGCTGCTAGTCGCGGAACTAAAATGCATTCATTTTTAGAACATTATATATTAGCAGATAGATTATTAGATCCAGGTGACGATCTTAATAAAATTCATTCTAATAAGATGGCTAAAGTTATAATCGACAATGCATTCCATAATGTAAATGAAATATGGGGATCAGAAGTTAGTTTATATTATCCTTCTCTTTATGCTGGTACTACTGACATGGTTGGTATATGGAATGGGAAACCAGCTATAATGGATTTCAAACAATCAAACAAATTAAAACAGAAAGATTGGATTTCGGATTATTTCTGTCAACTTTCTGCATACGCACTTTCACATAATGAATTATTTAAAACTAAAATCGAGACAGGAGTTGTTTTATTATGTACTCAGAATTTAGAATATCAAGAGTTTGTTATAGAAGGAGATGAATTTCATCATTGGGCAAATGAATGGTGGAATAGAGTTGAAAAATTTTATAAATGATAGACTGCTCAGGTGCTATTATATTTGCACGTTCAACACATAGAATTCTATTATTACAAAAACGTGATGGTAAGCATGCTGGTAAATTTGTAATCCCAGGTGGTACCAATCTTGGCAATGAATCAACCTATTCATGTTTAACCAGAGAATTGGATGAAGAGATCGGTAATACTGAAATAGTGAAAACTATTCCATTGGATAGGTTCGTTAGCTCAGATAGCCAATTTAACTTCCACACTTATTTCTGTATTGTTGACAATGAATTCATTCCTACTTTAAGTTTAGAGCATCTGGCATGGGGATGGTTTTTAATGGATCATCTTCCTAAACCACTTCATCAAGGATTCCACCTAAGCCTCAAAAACAAAGTTATCCAAGAAAAAATCAATACAATCATACAGATAGTAGATTTACTGTGATTGACATTCTATTCATAATATGGTATCATAGTAAGATGATTAAACATTATTTTACTATGATACCATATTATGAATATTTTTGTTTTAGACACTGACCCAAAATTAGCAGCACAATATCACGGAAATCGACACAATATCAAAATGATCCTAGAATCGTGCCAACTTTTATCAACTGCACATCATATTTTAGGAAGTGGTGGACCATTAAGGAAAACGCATGAAAACCATAAATGCGCAAAATGGGTTAGAGAATCCAGTGATAATTATGATTGGTTACATTCCCTGGCAACTGAATTATGCATTGAGTATACTTATCGCTATAATAAACATCATGCGTATGAAAGAACTGGGGTATTAGAATCACTAAAACAACGTCCTTTTATGCTTATGAAAGGACCAATGACTCCATTTGCACTGGCAATGCCAGATAATTATAAGCATGCTGATGCAGTGGTTGCATATCGTCAGTATTATCTAAATGAAAAAACTCATTTACTAAATTATAAGAATCGTGATATGCCTCATTGGGTTTTAGAACATATAACCGAAATGACCAATGACAAACAAAATAGTTGAAATAATAGATTCAATCACCGAACCAACAAAACTGGTATTATCAACCATGACGGAGGTTAAATTAACCAAAAAAGACAAATCAAAAGAATTGACAAATACTCTCGGAACAGTTTATAAATTACAAACTACTATAGTGGAAGTAAATGTAAATTATGAAGATAGAATGAATCAATTATTATTGGAGAGTGGTAAAGAGCCATCGTTCAAATCTTCTGGCTTACCGTGGGGTACTAACATAGATGAACACTGGGTGGAACATAAAGGAACTCGATATTTGAAAGTCATCGAGCATCATAAAGTAGGTGAAGCATCGTATGTTAGGAATGATACTAATGGAGAATATGTTGAAATTGAAAAATCAGAATTTGAACCATTTCTACCGGGGTTATCTCCAACCAAAGAAGATGGTGATGAAGTTAAATTAAAATTTAGAATGTATCAATTACCTTCTATTATCAATGTGGAGAAATATGAGACTACCGATAAAACCTGAACATAGAAAAGAATTAAATACGTTATATAGTGAACCGCACCGACATTATCATACAATGGAGCATATTGCCATTCTGTTTAGTTTAGCAGCAGGACATGGTATAAAATTATCTGTCCCACAACAATTGGCAATATTCTATCATGATGCTGTTTATGATCCAACTAGGAAAGACAATGAAGAACAAAGTAATAATTTATTTTTACGACACCATGCTGAAACTTTATTGCCACAGTATGTTGAACGTGTATCACGTATCATTATGGATACAAAGACACATAATGCTTCTAGTCATGAATCATATGATGTACTGGACTTGGATCTGGCAGGACTCGGCTTTGAGTTCAACTCTTATCTCTATGCTTCGGAACAAGTAAGAGCAGAGTACAGTCATTTATCGGATTCTGTATGGGTATATAATAGAATATGGTTTTTAAAAACAATGTTAGACAGACCATTCATTTATCATACTCATTGGGCCAGAGATTTTTATGAACTCAAAGCTAAAAGGAATCTTGAAAAAGAATTAAAACTATTAACTGTTTAATCACAATGCCCACTTAATGTGGGCATTTTTATGTTATATATTTGATAAATAATACTATAAGTATTAGGAACACATCGTGAGCATTTATCAAATCTCAAAAATACAACATAGAAGAGGAAATAGAACTGAATTACCACAACTATCTGCAGCAGAATTAGGTTGGGCAGTTGATTCACAAGAATTATTTATTGGTAATGGTTCAGTTTCGGAAGGTGCACCTGCAATCGGTAATACAAAGGTATTAACTGAACATGATGATCTATTACAATTAATAGCGCAATATCAATATAAATTAAACTTCCCGTATATATGGACAAGACCAAATGGTGGATCAACCAAACGTTCATTACAGGATAGATTGGATGATTGGGTTTCTAATCTGGAATTTTCAATTATTCCTAATGATCCAACCGATCAGGGTCCAGCATTACAAAATGCATTATATACGTTATTTGCCAATACTAATACAATAGGTGATCCTACATCAAGAGTCACCTTAAATGTACTTCCAGGTGAGTATACAATAAGCACACCAGTTTATATACCAAGTTATACTACATTGGTTGGTGCTGGTATTGATAAAACTATTTTTAAATTTACCGGAAATGGTCAATTTATTTTTGTTCGTGATAATATAAATGTACCAGTTGATGAAATAAATCAACCAAAATATTGCGTTCTATCTGATTTCTCTATATATTCTGAAGTAAATAATATTAGTTTACCATATTATTATACACCAATGATCGTTGATACTGTTAGAAATAGTGCATTTAATAATATTAAAATAAAAAATACCAACTATACTGCATTATCAGTCCCATTTGGTTTAGGCATGTTTTTCTACAGTCCCATTGACCTACCTTCATTACCTGCTACAGCGTCATTTAACTCCAACATATTTAATAATATTACTATAGAAAATTTTGAACTATCTATTAGCTCAACTACTAAGTTTACTGATAATATATTCACTAATTTTGATATTAGATCATGCACACTTGGGGTCAATACCCTAAGTTATACTGAAGTTAGTGGGTCATATCCGTTAAGTATAGGCATTTACAGTGACACAACTGGTTCACATAATAATTTATTTGAGAATTTTAAACTCAATAATGTATCAAGTTTTGAAATTATATTATATGGTACTAAGAATACTGTTCGACACTTTAGATCAACCAATAAACCAAGCGTGTCCGATCCTTATTTGATGTTCATATCGCGTGATAACTTAGTGGATGATTATATGAGAGATGGTGATGACATTTTAAACAGTGTGACATCAACATACGATTATATAACTCCTAATTTATTGAATGCATCATATACTGACAATGCCTTTCATAGCATTGATATACCAGCTGATACTGATATAGTGAGATTTCCATCTTTTGGATATTCTACAATAACAATAGATTATACATTAGCTAAATATCAAAAAGTTAGAAATGGACAATTATCATTATCGATTTACTATGATGTGAATAGTGATAGACAAGTTACATTAACTGATGATTTTTCATCAAATGGTAGCGCACTCGATGACGTTATATTTACTGCTAAAACATACATCATTCGTGTTCTTAATTATAATAGTTTCGCTGATTTTCCATCAAGTAGTCAAGACGCAACAGTCTATTATTATGATTTATCCACAAATACTGCATATGTATGGGATGGAACTACTTATGTTGTATATAACGGAACTGTTATCGGTAGATGTGTTATGCTGTCTGCAACAAATGTTCCAGAATCATGCACATTTTCATACACATATAAAACACTTTAATATTATATGGGCTACGTTTGTAGCCCTCTTTTTGCGTTTATAAAAAAATTTCGCTACAATCTAAACAATCACTAAATTTCAAATGGTAAATACATCACTTATCATGAATTCCATTTACCGAATGAAATAGATATATCAAAAGATAAATACATTTTTAGGAAAATTAATGTATTATTTATATTTAAAAACACATAACATAACTGGTCTAAATTACTTGGGAAAAACCGTACAAGACCCTTACACATATCGAGGATCTGGAAAATATTGGACTAGACATCTACAACAACACGGGAATGACGTATCAACCACCGTGCTGGCTGAATGCAGTACTATTGAAGAATTTATCAGTATTTCGATATATTATTCAAAATTATACGATGTTGTTAATTCATCTGAATTTGCAAACTTAATCGAAGAAGTCGGTGACGGAGGTGATACCTCTCAATCTGAAAATTATAAAAAATATTATAATAATCCAGACAACAAAGAAAAATTCATAGAGCGTGGTAGGAAATCGAGAATAACTGCGAAGATCAGAGGAACTGATTTGATACGTGAGCAAAAATTTAAAGAAACGGTTAATAGTGATGAATGGAAAAATACAAAAGGGTTAGAAAAAGTAAAAAAATGCAATGAGGTAAGAGACCACAAAGCTGCCGGAATAAAAGTATCACAAACAAAACAATCAACAGAATGGAAAGAAACAATAGGCAAAGAGTCTATTAGGAAAAGAGTAGAATCAACCGACTGGAATGCTGTAGCCGTTGGTATATCTAAAACGAGAAATGATAAATTATGGAAGGAAACTATTGGAGCAGCTGCCGCTAAAAAATTGAGTGATACTATGTTATCACCAGAATGGAAAGAAACAACAGGAAAAGAACTTATTAGAAAACGAACCGAAACAATCTTATCAGATGAATGGAAAAAGGATAACTATATAACGTGTGACCACTGTGGTAAATTTTTAGATAAAATGAATTATAAAAAATGGCATGGTGATAATTGTAAACAAAAAAAGGATAAAAATGGCTATTAGATTATTAGAACCAAAATCAACGTACACAATTGATTACAAACAAGCAATTGAATTTGCAGAACAGCAGGCATCAATCTTCTGGTTACCATCAGAGATTGAAGTTGAAAAAGACCTACATGATATGAAGACCAATTTTTCAGAAGCTGAATATCACGGAGTTGTATCAACATTAAAATTGTTTACCATATATGAACTATCTGTTGGAAATGAATATTGGCGAGACTACATAGGAAAGATATTTCCTAGACCAGATATTCAACGTATGGCAAATTGTTTTTCATATTTTGAACTTAATGTTCATGCTCCATTTTATAATAAAATAAATGAAGTATTAGGATTAGATACTGACGAATTTTATCTTGAATATTTAAAAGACCCAATTCTTAAAAATAGAATGGAATGGATAGAAAAACGTGTATCTAAAAAAGATACTCTATTAGATAAACTAAAATCTGTTGGAATTTTTTCCATGATAGAAGGAGCTATTCTCTATAGTTCATTTGCGTTTTTAAAACATTTTAATAATGTTGGAAAAAACAAACTGGTAAATGTTAATGCCGGTATAAATTTTTCAGTAAATGACGAATCTTTACATTCTCAAGCTGGTGCATGGTTATACAGAACTCTATTGAATGAAGCCGTTCAAGATAATCAAATATCAGAAAGTGAATTAAATTATTTAGAAACTGAACTAAAAGATACTGCAAAAATAATACTTGATCATGAATCAAATATTATTGAAAAAATATTTGAAAAAGGTACTATCAAGGGTATAACTGATAACCAATTGATTAGGTTTGTTGAATCACGATTAGATATATGTTTAAAACAATTAGGTTATAAATCAATATTTAAACCAACCTATAATCCAATTCATGATTGGTTTTATAAAGATTTAGAATCAACTACACTACATGATTTCTTTTCGTCAATGGGAAATGACTACTCCCGTGATTGGAAAGAAAAAAGATTTACTTGGTAAAATACAGAGGACTTATGGTAAGAGAAAAAACAATTTTTGATGAATTAAGCGAAGAACGAAAAGATTTGCAGGAACAATGGTTATTACCAGAATGGGTTACTACTCAATCATGGCAAATGCTAAAAGAAAAAATGATTTCAGACGATGTTCCAGATTTAAAAAGTCTTTTTACTAGAATAACTAAACATGCTGCATCATTTACTTCAAACCCGCCAGAATGGGAACAAAAGTTCTTTGAATTATTTTGGAAGGGTTGGTTGGCTGGTTCTACCCCTGTGTTAGATAATATGGGAAAAGGTGTCGGTTGTCCAGTGAGCTGTTCAGGTGGAGTAATTTCCGACTCAATTTATGATTTTTATTCTTCACAAGTTGAAGCAGCTGTTTTAACAAAAAATGGGTTTGGTACTTCTGGATATCTCGGTGGTATAAGACCTCGTGGTTCATCGATCCAAGGAATAAAAGGAAAGGCATCTGGGGTATTACCAGTGTTCAAGGATTTTGTTCAACTATCAAGAGATGTATCACAAACAGGAAGACGTGGAGCATGGGCAGGTTATATAGAAATAGATCATCCTGATTTTTTTGAACTAGTAAATTATATTTATAAATTCCCTGATGATGCCAATATTGGGTGGAATATAACAGATGAATTTATAAGTAAACTTGATAATGGCGATTCTGACGCCATAGAGCGCTATCAGAAGGCGCTTAAACTAAAGATGATAACTGGTAAGGGTTATTTTCACTTCATTGATAAGGTCAATCGTCAGAACCCTCAGATGTATAAGGATCGTGGTGCCACCGTAAAAGCTAGTAATCTCTGCAGCGAAATTGAGTTATTCTCTGATGAAGAATATACATTTTCATGTGTACTATCATCTATGAATCTAGCAAAATATGATGAATGGAAAGACACGGATGCAGTGTTTAACGCCACCGTGTTCCTAGATTGTGTCAATCAAGATATGATTGAAATTGGTAAAAAAACAAAAGGAATGGAGAAAATAGTTCGTTTCGCTGAAGATACCCGTGCATTAGGTTTAGGAGTTTTGGGTTTTCATACTTACTTACAAGATAATATGATACCATTCGAATCAATGGATGCGTATCTTAAAAATATTGAAATTTTTAAACATCTAGATCAAGAATCATTAAGAGCATCTCAATGGATGGCAACTAACTGGGGAGAACCAGAATGGTGTAAAGGATATGGTGTTCGTAATACTCATCGTATGACATGTCCACCAACATTAACATCGGCATTAATTTGTGGTTCGGTATCACAGGGAATAGAACCAATATATAAAAATGCATACATTCAAAATACAGCCGCTGGTAAGATGAATAGAGTTAATCCATCTTTGTTAAAATTATTGAAAGAGAAAAACTTATTCAATGATGATATAATTAAAGATATTATATCGCATGAAGGGTCCGTGCAACATGTTGATTGGTTAACTGATTTAGAAAAGGAAGTATTTAAAACTGCTTTTGAATTAAACCAACATCAAATTATTAGATTAGCATCTTCAAGACAGCGATACATAGATCAGTCGCAGAGTATTAATCTATTTTTCTCAGCGAGTGAAGACGAAGAATATATTTCAGCAGTGCATAAAGAAGCATTTAAAGATGATTATATAAAATCATTATATTATATAAGAAGCTCTAATGGTGTCAATGTTAGCAAAGGTGAATGTACAACATGTCATGGGTAATACTCAATGATTTGATAACAAGGAACTTATAATGACAACAAGTAGAACGGATTTTAATAATACGTGGTTATTTGAAACTCCTATGGGAATTGGCACTATTGATACCTATCAACAATTAGTATATAATATAAAAGATCTCATTAAATATGGGGTTAACGTAATACCATTACCAAATAATTTAAATAAAATTGATGGAGAAGTAAAATATTACTGGTTCGGTGATAATGATAATATCATTCTTGGTACTGAAGTTCATCATCACCCACAAGGTATGACTGTTTCAATAACAGGAAAGAATCCTACCTACAAAGGAAAACAACCATTTGCATCAGAGTTATATAGTAGAATTTTGGATGATAATCCATTGTCATTGCGATTAATGAGTGATCAAGATCTGTCAGACGAAGGATATGAATTGTGGAAAAACATGTTAAAAAATGGTTATTATATTTCAATATATGATAAAGAACTTCCTGGTGGAACTTTTAACACTTTACACAACATTGAAGAATTTAATCAATATTTCAAAAAACATGATCCATCATTTAGACGTTATCAATATGTTCTTTCTAATAAAAAAACAATAGGAGAAACTAGAGGTTTTTTTCATATTAGGAGATATAGAGAACTATGTGGACCTGATAGTGTTAATGATTATGTCCCAGTAAATGAAAGGAAATTATAATGCCAACTTTATATATGTTAATAGGATTACCAGGATCAGGTAAATCAACATGGACTGCTAATCAAATGTTTGATTGGAACAATACTGTTATAGCCAGTACCGATGGTTTTTTGGATAGGTTTGCTAATGATTCTGGTATATCATATGATGATGCATTTAAAGTTGCTTACAAAGATGCATCCAATCATTTATCTAAAACCATAGCGGATGCTGTTAAGAATGGCTATAATATCATTTGGGATCAAACCAATGTAATGAAAGGTGCTAGAATAAAAAAATTGAGGAAGATTCCAGATTCTTATAAGAAGATTGCGGTATATTTTCCTGCACCAGATGAAAAAGAATTGGCAAGAAGATTGGCATCAAGACCTGGAAAAACTATCAGTCCACATATCTATCAAGATATGTTAAATAATCTAGAAATTCCTACTAAAGATGAAGGTTTTGATGATGTAATTATTATATAGGAGAAAAAATGAAACAAGCAATAGTATGGAGTAAAGATAACTGTCATTTTTGTACAAGTGCAAAACAATTACTTTCTGCAAAAGGTATTCTTTATGAAGAAAGAAAAATTGGTGATGGTTGGACCAAGGAGCAGTTGTTAGAGGCTGCACCAACAGCAAGAACAGTTCCACAAATATTTATTGATGGTGAATATGTTGGTGGATTTACTGATCTACAAAAAGTTCTATCTTGAACAATGCATCAGCTAGAAGAATTACAACTGATATTAACAGTACTTGAATCATCTACACCACATGATGATCCTATTTCATTAGCACAATGGAAATTAGCGAAAATAATGGTGAACAGAATGATTCGTCAACTTAAATATAACATAACCCTTTAATTATGGCTAGAATAGTAACAGAAAAATTAGTGATACAATTTTCAAAATTAGTAAAAGATAGTGAAGATGATAATGTTTATGTCCTCACTCCTGAAATAATCGAATCGTTGGTTGAATCAATTCAATCGTCAATTGATCCAAGTATTATCGTAGAATTTACTTCTGAATAGTAAGTACAAAGATAAATACTACTTGCAATACTTAAAAAGTATTGGTATAATAATAAATTAAGTTTTTAAAAACTAGGATAGATGACCATTGCAGTTTAATGGTCACCGAGTCTTGGCAAATCACAACCCAAAGTAATGGGTGCCAAACTCAACAAAAGGCAAGGGGATTGTTGTTTAATCCCCCCAACAATTGAAGATGATGATACAACTTTGGGCCTGACAAGCCAATATTATTATTTGTCATCTTCCTGAATGTAATGTGTATTATTTGATACACACCAAGTGAAGGAGATATTATGAAACATTCACATACGAGAGTATTAACTCTTTTTTTAATTTTAACAATAGGGTTAACTACATCTACTATGGTTGATGCGAAAAATAAAGCACATCATGTATATAAAGTAGTTAAAAAAGTAAAGTCACCAAAGACTAAAAAAATGATCGCAAATTCAAATCAGAATGATATGATTGGATTAGCATCATTCTATGGTTATGAATCTGGTCCAAAAACCGCTTCTGGTGAACCATTTAATCCTAGAGCAATGACTGCTGCTCATAAACGATTACCTTTTGGAACAATGGTTAAAGTTACAAACTTATCTAATCATCAATCGGTAGTTGTTAGAATCAATGATCGAGGACCATTTGTTCGCTCCAGAGTAATCGACTTATCAAAGTATGCAGCAAAAGCTATTGGGTTAAAAGGTGTTGGAAAAGTTTCCATTACTATAGTTTGATAGTACAACTCTATCCTGGTTTAATCATTGCCCCTTTATTGGGGCTTTTTTATGCATAAATACTACATGCGTACAAATTCTTTAATATCATACCTAACATTATTCAGTGGACTGTCAATCTCAGCAGTCGCAATATATTATTCAATCTGCGGATTAGTAAGTATATTTCCAGGTGCAATGATTCCTATAATAATTATGGGAACTGTTCTTGAACTTAGTAAATTAGTTGCAACAATTTGGTTAAAACGATTCTGGAATATTGCCCCAATAATAATAAAACTATATGTAATTTCTGCTATCATAATACTAATGACAATTACCAGTTTAGGCGTATATGGATTCCTCGCCAAAGCGAATATGGAACAGACCGTTAATATCGGTGATATCCAAGATAAAATAGAAATCATTGATGAAAAAATAAAAATTCAAAATGATATTATATCATCGTCTGAAAAATCATTATCACAATTAAATACAGCAGTTGATCAATCAATATCAAGATCTGATACTGAACGTGGTGTTCAACGTTCAGTAAATATCAGAAAATCACAAAAAGATGAACGTACATTTTTATTAGATTCAATCAATACTGCCAGAAAAGAAATTTCATTATTACGAGATGAGAAGGCACCATTTACTATAATGGCTAGAAAGAAATCAGTAGAATTTGGACCTATCAAGTCAATTGCTGGTTTGATTTTTGATGACACTGATAAAAATTTAGAATCAGCAGTACGATATGTAATGATTTTTATTGTACTAGTATTTGACCCATTAGCTGTTGTATTACTATTATGCAGTCAATATAGTTTTTCATATATAATCATTAATAAAAAAATTATTACTAATAAGGAGGAAGCAATAGAAACATCAACTTTAGACGACAATGATGGACCAGTTGATTTTTATATTCCAGAAAATGATGTTCAAGATATATCATTGGATGTGAATCAGAATGATGAGTCTGAACAAGTTATGTCAGAAAAACAAGCTAAATCAAAATGGAAAGAAAAGAATCAACATGATACATTAAAACATCAAGAAAAACTTTACAACTTAGGTTTGATTGATGAACTACCATGGAATAATAACAATGACACAAAGTAGACTAAATCTTATAACACCACCTGATAACCTTTTTAATTTTAATCCAGGTTATCTAATTGTAAAACCATCACCAGCTTTAAAATTACAAGTAAAACAATTTTTTAATGCAGCAGGAGATGATATCAACGTTTATATATTCGATGAGAATGACACAGACCTACAATGGTTATTGTCATGCAGTAGAATGAGTGATATAATCGTTATTGATATCGATCACTGTGATGAGATTACTAAAAACTTTGTGAGTTTTATGCTAATACATCCACGATCATTTTATATAACTAATGATGAGGATTCTCCATGGAAACTAATTAGTAAGCGTAGAATATATGAAATGGATGATATTATTGATTATCTTGAAGAAATGGATAATAATGATCGAGATGATGACAACTTTTGATAAATAATTCTTTAACTAACATAACTCATATGGCATTGCCATACCAAATAATACAGGATAACTTATAGATGATAAAAGCTACATTAAGTGTTCGATTGAAAGAACACGAGGACGTTTCGAGAGCATTACGCAGACTGAAGAATAAAGTAAAAGACAATGGTAATCTAAAAATCTTACAAGAAAAAGAATTTTATGAAAAACCATCTTTGTCTCGTAAACGTGAAAAAGCTATTGCTCGTGCAAGACATTTGAAACGTTTGCAAAAACAAAAATTACCGCAGATAAAAAGGTAATTTGTAGATTTTTGTATTTTTGATATAATATTGATGGGTTTTTAGCCCATCAATGATAAATAGTATTAGTGATGCCACTTGGGTCACGAAACTGGGTATGGTACCCAAACAATCTTGCTAAATTTATAGGAGAAATGCAATGAATACATTACCAAAATTCGATACAGCTACTTTACATAAAGCCTTTATTGGTGTTGATAGAATGTTAGATACATTCGAACATCGATTCGCTAACCAAATCCAAACAAATTACCCACCACATAATATCATCAAACATGATGATTATAACTATTCTATTGAAATAGCAGTGGCTGGGTTTGCAAAATCTGAAATCTCAATTGAAGTTCAACAAGATCAGCTAACTGTTAAAGGTGTAAAACAAACACCATCTGACAAAGGTGAATTCATTTATCGTGGACTATCATCTCGTGATTTCATTAGAAATTTCAAACTTGCAGAGCATTTAGAGGTTCGTTCTGCTATCATTGATAATGGTATCTTGACTATTTTACTAGAACTAGTCATTCCTGAAACAATGAAGCCACGTACTATTGAAATTAATGAGCCATACCTATTGACAGATAAATAATTGTATACTATAATATAATTATAGCAACTTTAACAAATGGTAATCTTATGGCAGACACTGATGTAATTGAACGTAAAAAACAAAAGCAGAAATTAACAGAACCTAAACAATGGAATGTTATTATGCTGAATGATGATCATACCACTATGCAATTTGTGTTGCATGCGTTGACTACTATTTTCAAACATAGTGTTGAAAAAGCCAATGAATTAATGCTCCAAGTTCATGTTGAAGGTAGTGCAATAGTTGGGACGTACACATTTGAAATTGCGGAAGCAAAGTGTGTAGAAGCTACCACAATGGCTAGGAGTGAAGGTTTTCCATTGCAGATAAAAGTTTCTCAGGTATAACTCATAAAGCCTCAGAAGAAATTCTGGGGCTTTTTTGTTGCACTTTTGATAAATACTGCTATAATGATACATGCCACTTAGCTAGGCAATATTAGCTAACATTTAAGATCCGGGATTATCATCAATTATCTCATCGCAGTACAAATATTCAGTTTAAGGTTGGTGGGCCAATTATAATTCCACTGGGTAACCCACGCATTCCTTGTTCGTGGTACTCAATCCTACTCACTGAAAGTAGGCTTATATCATCTACCCTTCGCTTCGCGTTGGATGCCTTAAAACGTGTGTCTTCGGCACAAACGTTCATGATATTCGGACCGGTTTGGGAGCATGTAAATGTGACAATTGTCGCAGTGCAAATTAAAAAAACTGTAAATGTACCTGGGTTTCCTTGAGTCTGTTTTTTTAAGTTCCATAACATGTATCCCTTATTGCGTCCAAAATTTGTCAACCATTTTTTCCGCAATAGAGTTCAATAACTGATATGACCCAATGACGCGCAGGGTCTTAAAAATCGTGGTAGGTAACGGTAAGCACAGAGCCGAATCAGTTGAATCTCATCAAACACCTACCGTCTAAAGACTTCGATACAACTCAGTAAAGTTTTTTTGATGCTTGTTCACCCAAGCGTCAATCCATCTCCTCAATCTAGTAATGTGTATATAAAGAGTATTATTATTAATAATTGAAATTATAAAATCAAATTATTAAATTGTTCTCTAATACATGTAAATAAATAAAAAAGAAAAAAACCCTACAATCAAAATATTTCTCACATGAGTGAGGAACGAACGAATGGTGAGAAATATTGAAGATTAGGTCAATTTATTGACCTCCAGGTATAAACATAATTATTATTAAATTATCCCCCAAATATTTAAGGATAGGTCCGTCAAAAATACCTAAATAAAGAATGTGTGTATTAATAGCAAAATATTATCCAACTAAAGGATGGATTGGGATTAAAAATAGAGATAGAAATTATTCTCCTATAGTATCATTTAAACATGTTAAAGAAAATGATATGGATATATTGTACTTTATTGATGATATTACTCAGTATAGTGAAGGGATGAATTCAAATGGAATATCTATATTAAGTGCCAGTTTAATGGTTAGAGATGACGAAAAAGAATTCGAATTAAAAGATAGAACAAATCAACCAAGTCCAGATGGTATTAGAATAAAACAGGCATTGACATGTAATTGTTTAAAGGATGCGGTTGATAATCTGATTGAATCAAAATTAACTGGACATACTATTGTTTTTGATAAAAACCAATGTTTCCTATTAGAAGGGGCATGGGTTAAAGGTGGTTATAAAGATCGAATCTTTAAGTATAATATTAGAGAAGTATCTAAAAATGAGAATATAGTAAGGACCAATCATGGTGTTTTATTACCATGGGCTGGATATCAATATAATGTGTCAGATTCTCAAACCCATAGTAGAGTTAGTTCTGAATTCCGTAAAAACATAACAGAATATATAGTAAATGATTCTACCACCCCATATGAAATAATGAATTCAATGACATTGGATCATAATGATGACCCGCAAATGAATCCAAGAAGAATACAGACTGGTGATTATAAAATGATGACTACATCTCAAATGATGTTAGTACCATCAGAATTTCATGTTTATTTTAGAAATATCAATGGTACTATATCAAGTATAGAAGATAACGTAGGTAAGACAATTAAATTATTTGTAATATAACTGTTGAACGTTGGATGTAAATCCTAAATCTATTAGTACTGGTTCATTATTAAATAAACCCCAATTTGCTGCTCTTGAAAAATCAACTAATTTAATATCAAATGAATTAGATAAATCGGTTAACTTATCTGAATATTCTAGGAATGTTTCAAAATCATCATCTGATAATGTAGATTTTAATGCTGCTTGAAATTGTGATGCATTCTTACCAGATCCTATCATGTTAGCATGTCTAACTAAGTCTACCAATCTAGGACATTTTAAAATAGAACATAATTGTTCTTCAGTAGCTTTCTGTGCTAGTTCGGTATGAATCCACACTGGTTGGGTATGTTCTTCATCATAATCAATTAATGGAATTAAAATACCCATATTCTTTGCATATCCATCGTCAAGAATCGATGCTTCTGCTTCATTTTGAGCCATACCCTTTTTGTTATGAGCTACTTTTAAAATTGTTTGCCTACCTTCATATGGGATGATAAAAGCAGATCTTGATGATCCTCTGCCAATTTTTTGTGCTCTTGCAACAGCATAATCAATACGTTTTTTATATGATGTTTTCGGAGTATATACCGATTTATCCCATTCACTTGGTAGTGGTACTTCCATTATTGTTTCATTTTCATTTATTATTTCGTATACTTTCATGCAATCAACCCTATCTTCTTTGCATATCGAATGGAATCATTATCCATACTAACTGGTAATACAGTATAACCGTGGTCTCTAAACCATGCAAAACGATGTCTACCATTAGTAAATGTTACACCTCTTGGTGATATCGATACATGTGGTGCATTTATATGAGATGGGTGTCTAGCTAAAAAATCACCAAAATTTTCATAACGACTTTTTATCTGCCCTTCACCGCCTTTCCCAATATAAAATGCTGGATCTTTTTTCCAAAGATGATCTAATTTTTTTACATTGATATTAACTAATGATGAATACTCTACTGAGTCATCATCTGTATAAAATCTTTCAAAATTCGGATCTATTTGAAAACTTAACTCTGTTATAAATTCGTTTGCTCTCATTTCTTAACCCATTTTATAAATTTAATACTTTCTATATCTAGTATAGGCTCACCATCTGACCCTATACCAATTTCTCTTCCTGATACTTTATAAACATATTTAAAAAAATTTGATATGTGTAATGTATCACTGACTGATAAACCACTTTCATGTTTTCCTGATATATGATTTTTTGATGCACGAAGTTGTTTATTTTTTATTAATTCTGGCTCATGTATATTGTTAGTCCCGCGATAATATGATATAACATCAGCTGCTCTCATTTAAAATTTCCCAGGTAAATCAAAATCTGTTATAGTATCTTTTGGCATTACTCGATGGATACTAGCAACCTTATTGATATTGTATAATACCATCATTACTGCTCCACCCCAGCCAAAAGGATGTTTTATAATTTCATAATCTGCACCATGCTGTACCAAAAATTGAGATAATGCTACTGTATTTTTTGATGATAACCCACCACTATTAAGAACCATATTATTAAAAGAACTAGCACTCAAGTGGCCAGTCCTTTCAATGTTTTTGTCAATGTATTCTAATACTTCTTTTTGTGCACTACGTGATAGATATAATTTAACAAAATTTATTGCATCACTTGGGGTTAATTGAACGGAATGAATTTCAGTTCCTTGGTGAACATTCACCATGTATAACTTTCTAGACCCTTTAGCATATCGTTGTGCAACTTCAAATTTTGTTATTAAATATAAACCAGCACCGTATTCAAATCTACCATTTTTTTGTGGACGCATTGATGTGTCAGATAAATCACCACCATGCCAGAATGACATCACATTTTGTTCAGGGGATGGTGATATTGTATCTTCTAGTAACTCTCGTAATATCATATGTTATAATGATGCAAAAAACTTGATATTTTTTAATGTATCAACCAATAACCATAATTCTCTCATTACTTCCAAATCAACCATTTCTGAATTGATATGTTTTAATTCCAGTAAATCATCAGCTAATTCTTTATATTCTTCTTGAGAAATTTCATTGTTATTAAACATTGTTTCTATTTTAACCGCACGTTCAGCTAAATCTTTGATTTCTGATACTGGGGAAATTAAAAAGTCATTTATACTCATTGTTGCGCTCCTAATGCACTTGCCACTGTATAGGTAGCATCTGAAATTGATTTCAATTTTTCTGAACAGTAACCAGTACTAGGCGCAGAATTTACATATTTCGAAACAAGTTCGTTAACCATAGACTCTACTATTGCAGTAGAACTTGCTACTTCAGGTCCACCAGATCTTAATCTACTGTATAATGCCACGTGATTTGACATTCGTTGAAGTTCTGGTAACTGCTGTCTAATTAAGTCAGGATGATCACACTGCACTGACATTGATTTTGCCGTTGCATGTAATGTTAGTATTCTATCATAATTCATTGAATCAAATCTAATATTGCTGCAACCAGTTAAAAATACAATAACTGATGTTGCTATAATTCGTTTCATAATAATACCTCTAGTGATAAATATATAATGTATTTATGAGATTTTGTTAAATGAGAGCACGAGAATTTTTAATTGAATATAAAAGACAAAAGACCGCCCAAAGTTTTGGTCTAAAAATTGTACAATCTTTTAAACAAGACAATAGTTACCACAGTGATTCATATCTGACACAGGGATATCATGATATTCATTATTATGGAATGCAAAATGTTCCTCAACAAACAATAAATATAATTATTGAACATGTTTTAATGGCACTAGAAGAATCTGATCCCACTAACCACAAAGAATACGCACGATGGTTGGCTAAAGTATATGCAGCAGGTAAAGCGAAGTTAGAAGAAATTCAAAGTAATGGTTCTGAATGGTTGGGGATATTCCATCAATTAAAAAATAGAAAATTATTACCATTAGAATATAGAGATATCAATAGATTATCATTTTCTGATCTAGGTGATTTAGTGCATATACCTGAATTGGTTAACAAGTTAGAAATAGCACAAAAACCAGAAGATCGTGGTAATGCAAAAATAGTATATGAAAATGATGCTGTTAAAATTTTAATACCAGAAGACAAAACGGCGGCATGTTACTATGGTCGTGGCACAAGATGGTGCACTGCTGCAAAGAATTATAATAGATATGATCAGTATTCTAGACAAGGTAATTTATACATACTATTACCAAAACACCCCGAATACGATGGTGAAAAATATCAATTACATTTTCAATCTGGGCAATTCATGGATGAAGAAGATACAATGATTCCTGATATCAGGAACTTCCTGAAAAATCGTTTTGGTGATTTAGTTACTGTTTTCAGAAATATAGAACCATCGATCAATGGTATTGTTATATTCGCGGAGCCTAAAATAATTATGGATGCGGTAAATTCCATCAAAGAACAAGCCATGAAAAATGTGTATGATATATTGAATGATATGGAAATGAATGATGATAGTTATTATGAATATTTACGTGACCAGGGATACCAGGATGATGATGGTGAAATTGATTGGGAAGCTGTTGAAAAAAATCATGATGATTGGTTATCATACAACGATTATGCCAGGGAATTAAAAAATAAATTTGAAGATGTATTGTCGCCGTCACTGAATGAAGTTTTAGATTGCGCTGAAATATGGAGCAATGATAATGATGAATTGTTAATGATGGGGAACTTGGAATACGCCATTGCCGGGTGTGTTGATGAAAATATGAATAGTAAAGGATATTTTACAAATTATGATAATTATAAAGAAGATATGGTTTACTTTATTAAAAAGCGTATCAGTATGAAAAAATCAGAAGAAGGAAGTTGGACTGCAGTTCTAACTAAAGGATTATAAATGAGACTAAAAGAATTTAAACTAACAGAAGACCAGTTATTAGAACTAAAAATGTCACCTGCAGCGTTGGCAAAAAAGGCAGGATCAGTGAATGCTATTACTGGGATAGAGTTTGAAATGTATGTACCCAATATTGGATTGGACAATGGTGAGTATAATACAGAAAATTATGATAATGATCCAACCCCAGAATCAATCGATGAAGTTATTGAATTCTATGATAATGATGGTGAAAATTATAATGATGATTTAGATTCTGTAAAAGAACAAATGGAAAATGACTATCGTGAATGGTTATATGAACAAGCCAATGAAAAATTCCAATCAGAAGAATTGACGTTATCAAATTTATCTGATTATATAGAACAATATGTTCGTGATAACTTCACTGGTGATGACGAAGATTTGGAAGATGAAATTAAAGCTGCACAGTCAGACGAATCAAACATCTATACAGTTGATGCATTTGAGCAGTATACAGATGAAAATAGAGATGATTTTGAGACTGATTACTTTGAATCCAATTTTTGGACTGACCAAGCAGAATGGTTCAGAGAAAAAGGATATAGAGAAATGTCAGATGTTGCCAGGGGGTATGACTTAACGTGGCCGCATTATGATAATGCCGGTGAGGGTGATCTGGAAGCACTGGCAGATGATTTTTCTCAGATTGTTGATTCTCCTGTAAAATATAATCAAAATTATCATGGTGCATCACGTGACAATACTCATTACATTATAGAACCGGATTCATCACTAGATTCCGCAGATGACACCAATGACAGCGGTATTGAATTCATTAGTCCACCATTGCCACTTCAACAAATGATAGAAGATTTGAAAAAAATAAAACAATGGGCTGGTGAATATGGTTGTTATACAAATCACACGTGTGGATTGCATATGAATGTCAGTCTTGCTGATATCGATCAATCAAATCTTGATTATGTAAAATTGGCATTATTTGTTGGAGAGAATTATATTCTAGATCAGTTTGGGCGGGTCGGTAATAATTATTGTCAGATGGTTGTTAAAAAATTCCAATCAGCTATACGTCTTGAACCACAGAAAGCATTAAACATGTTTGCATTGATGAAAAAACATCTATCAAATGCTGCTTCCAAAATTATTCATTCTGGATACACCGCGAAATATGATGGATTAAATTTACATGATAATTATCTTGAATTCCGATATGCAGGTAATGATTGGTTATCATATGATATTGACAGATTAGTAAACACTATTAATCGATTCGTAACGGCATATGCCATTGCATGTGACCCAAATGTTTATAAAGAAGAATATGCTAAAAAGTTGTATAAAATGATTTCAACCTCAAAATATGGCGATGATGATGTGATTAACTATTTTGCTAGATTTTCTGCAGGTGACCTTCCTAGATCAGCGTTATCATCATTCGTCAGAGCACATCAACAAAGACGTGCCGAGAAAAAAGAACTGGCATCAAAAAAAGAGTACAGATACTTAATTAAAGCAAAACCCGAATACCAACAGCAACTATCATTAACACCTACCGGAGCAGTAGTATTAGGAACCAATGAAGTCACTGCAGTTGATAAGTTAAAAAACCTGATGCATTTCCCATCAAATCCCCCATTCAATTGGTTCGATGTAGTAAAAATGGAATAAAGAGTTGCAAAAAAGCTAAACGCATGTTACAATAGTGATATGTTTATTAACTTAGGATAACTTATGAAGTTTATTAAAATTAAGAATTCAAAAACTGGACTATTTTGTTCAGGTGATGGTGATTTTCAATTTGATGCCGAAGGCAGGATTTTTGGCTCATCATTACAAGTGACTAGATATATGAAATATGTGATGCATTTCAATAAAGATGCAATGGATGCTTGTAAAGATGATATAGAAGTGGTAGAATTTAGTCTTATACCGCAAAAAACCAACCATCTCAACATTAATACACTTCGATAAGAGGTAATATGAAAAAAATTATTGTAATACTATCAGTACTTTTGGTACTGATGTCACTGGATTCTTTTGCTAAAGGTAGTAGTGGTGGTAGGGCTTCTAGTTTTGGTTCTAGATCTTTTAGTTCCAGTTCTAAATCATTTAGTACAGGTTCTACCAGTAAACCATTTTCTAACTCCATTGCCAAAACTTCAACAGCATTTAAATTTGGTAGCTCAAGTTCATCACCATCGACAAAACCAACCAAATTGTTCGAATCATTTAAAGCAGCTAATACATCACCATCAAAACGTGTAGTTGCAAGTGATATCAATTCAATGTTCAATAAATCATATCGAACAGAACGTAGAAATACATTCTATTCTAATTATAGAACACCATCATATGCGCAACCGATTATTGTACAACATTCCAATTATGGGGCATGGGATGCTGTTATGATGTGGTCGATGCTATCGTCAATTAGTGATCATAATATGTATTATCATCACATGAACGAACCATCATTTCAATCATGGCGGTCTGATGCTAATCAATTGTGTGCACAAGGAAATCAAGAAGTTTGTAATAAGTTAAAAGATCTTGATAAAGAAGTTGCATCATTAAAAGCATCTGGTGTCAAACAAGATAGCACCTATATTACAGAAGGTGTTGATCCTGGTATTTACTTATCAGATAATATCAAATATGATGACATCGGTGAAATAAAAATTTGTACAGGTACGGTAACATCTGATTACAGTAGATTTGCTACCCAATTAGCTACTGCCACTAAACTAAAAATCAAGAATGTGTATTCAAATGGTAGTTTAGATAATCTGACTAAACTTGCCAGAGGTGAATGTGATATGGCATTTACTCAAGAAGATGCAATGAGTGCTTCTAATGATCTGGTAAAGGTATTCAGTCTTGACAAACCAGAACAAACAATGTTAATTTGTAATGATGGTAGTGACGTTAAAACAGTTGCTGATCTATCAGATAAACATACCATTTATATTGGTAATGATCAATCAGGTAGCCATTATACATATGATGAACTGGTAATCAAAAAAGTAGGTGGTTTCGGTAAAACTAAAGTTGATGATACCAAACCAGTGATTGCCGCTGCAAATATAGTGTCTGAAAAAGATAACAAAAACTCATGCTTGTTCACTGTGGATACATTTGATGCACCGTTCGTGAGACAAATGGCAGAAACTAAATCCGCATATTTCGTTGCATTTGATACTGATGTTGTTAATGGTTATGTTCGTTCATACATCGACGATAATGCATTGAATGATGTGTATAAAAATCTTACTCAAGATAAGTATAAATCATGGGCCGCATTTTGGAATAAAGGTACTCCAGTATTGTCAGTGCCACCAGTTCTTGTAACTACATCATCATGGTCTCAAAATAACCCAATAGTATTATATGATATTATTGAACTGAATAAAAACTTTTTGAAAAAGGAACTACAATGATATTTGGTTATCTAAAAAACAAACTTGGTGGTAATAAAGATATCGCCAAGTCTAGTAAGTTCTTACCATCAAAATTTAAAGTAGGTAATCCTGTAACATTCGATGATACTGTGAACATACTAGTTAAAGGATCGGTTGTAAAATTTCCAACTTCTATGGTGGTCACAACTAATGATGTCGTTGAATGGAGACTTAATGGTATTGACACATTTGAAGATATCATTTTAACGGATGATAAATCAAAGTTCCTATATGATGATACCAATAAAATACTGTATTTCATGACATTGATTGATGTTAGTAAACGTGAAGATGTGATAAATGATTCAATCCAGTTAGGGAACAATTCTTATAATGCGGTTACTGAATTGATGGAAATAAATGAAAAACGCAGTCTACTAAAGATTTATGAGCGTGAACTATCAACTACAACATCTGAATATCTTTTTGTAGAAGTTGATAAAAACATGTTGCAAAAATGTTGGGCAGGTGTTATAATAGAATTATCATTAATTAACTAATAAAGTATATGATAGGCATAGACCTCCCTTTTTCTAAACCTAAAAAATCAGCACAACCGCATGGTTTTTGGTTTGATATAAAAAACTATGAAGTGTATTCTATTGGATATGATTATACCAGTAACAATATAACAATATGGTTCTTTAAAGATGGAACATCATTTTCGATAACATCTAAATGTTCTATTGAAATATATAACGACTTAAACACAATTTTTAAACACAAAACTAACCAAAGGTAAATAAATATGTCATTGAATTAATTTACAATTATTAAAATGGTATCTTATCATATTATTGTGCGAACCACTCTTACCGCAATGTGGGCAAATTACTATTGGGCGTATAATTCCAGTCATTGAATTTGAAATTTTTTGCTTGTGGTCGTTAGATAATGTTTTACCAAGTTGTGCAAAAGAATTATTTTTTCTTTTTTCCGTTGTCATTTTAGATCGCATACACTGTGATTGGTGTAATTTTCGTTCATCTGATAGAGGTACACCTTTATTTTTGCATATCTTCCCCTTGTTATTTGGTGGCTTCCCTTTCTTCGATGCTGACATTTTTAATTTTGTTTCTTCACTCAATTTATATCCTGATGGGTGAGATGGTTTTGATTTCATAGTTTGTGAAATCTTTGATTTCATGAATTCTGTTTGATTATGAAATGTACCACCAAGTTGAATATTATACCCATTTGGGTGTAATGTATTATGCTCATTTATTATTTCAACCTCTTTTGCATTGGCTTCATCTAACGACATGCCTTGTTCGATGATTTCAATTTTAAAGTTATCTATCCCGTATTTTTGGATAGCATTGCATAATAATGGGCAACCTGATGATTTACCAGAGTGTTCTCTGATTCGCTTCTGTAAATCATATGTTCTACCTATATATGATTTATTAGATGGGCTGGTAAATTTATATATTAAATATTGTCTTGACATTTCTTGTGCTAGATGATATAATTACAATGTATTTATTATTTTATAAGAGGAAAAACAATGTCTTTAAATTTTTTTAAACACTTTCTTATTGTTAAATCAGAAAGTATTGAATCAAGTCTTATTGACTTGGCCGCAACAGTTGATAAGGAAGGTGTTGCAGAAACAGCAATACGACAAAAAATTTCAGAACACAATGAACGAATCAAAATGTATAATGATGCAGTTCGTGATTATGAAAAAGAACAAGCAGAAGCAGATGCTGAACAAGAAACATACAATCGTTTCATGACAGAAGCTGAAACAATCCAGCAATTGTTGGAAAACCTGGAAAAAGCTAAAGCTGATATTTCTACTGATCCAAACAATCAAGCTGCAGCGGCTATTATCGCTTCAGTTAATGAATCAGAACTAACAGTTGATCTTGGTAAATTGTTGGATGCAGTTGAAAAACGTGCACCCATCTTAGAAAAAGAACAGGAAGAAGCTAAAGAAGCAAAAGCCTGGATGGATGAACTTAAAATTGCGGTTGATGAAATTTCAGCAGATTTGATGAATCTACGCAAAACCGTTGATGACGCAAAACGTGACATCGAAAAAGCTGAATTGGAAACTGAACGAAACCGTAAACGTGCAGAGCAAGCTGAAATTGTAGCTGGGCTACGTAAAAATGGAAATAAATTTGACGTTGCAATCAATGCCTTGAAAAATAAAGCAGAAGAGCAATGTATCGAAGCCGCTAATTACAAAGTGAAAGCTGAGTCATTGAAAAAACCGGTTGATGCTACTGATACTATCATTGGTAAATACACGAGCAGTAACACTTCACCAGCATCAACTGAGTCATTGTCTGAAAGAATGGCACGATTGAAAAATAAATAATTAAGTAACTAAATAGGTTATTTAAAAGGGCAGGTAATACTGCCCTTTTTTATTTTTAAATAATAGATAAATACTAGTTATAATGGAACTATAACTACTATGCCAGATATTAAATTTTATTCAAATATTACCGTGCCTGGATTACTGCAGAATGGTCACGCTGTTATTAACGAAAATGACATAGATGCTATTTTAACCCAAAAAGATGTTGTAAACCATACCTCGTTAGAACAAAAACTGTTAGAAAAAGGATACATAACGGATACTGATGTTGAAACTAAATTAACAACAAAAGGATACGTAAAAGAATCAGAAATCGATACCAAATTAACAACAAAAGGATATGTAAAAGATTCTGATGTTGACAGTAAATTATCATCTAAGAGATACATTTCTGAAGATGACGTAGAACAAAAGGTATCTGAAAAAGGCTATGTAAAAAATACAGAAGTTCCAAACATACCAACACCATGGAGCAATGTTTCCAATAAACCTAATACATTATTAGGGTATGGTATAATAGACGCACAGTCATTGGATTCTGATTTATCAGCCATTGCTGGATTATCATCTACCGGTATAAGTGCTAGAGTATCAAATGGTAGTTGGGTTATAAGGACTATTACTGGAACATCTGGTAATATAGTTGTCACAAATGGAGACTGTGTATCTGGTAATCCAACAATAAATTTAGTATCAACTGGTATAACAGCCGGTACGTACCAAGCAATAACAGTTGATTCTTATGGTAGAGTTATTTCTGGTTCGAATCCAACTACATTATCTGGATATGGCATTACTGATGCACAAACTATAAATTCAATTTTAACATCAATTAGTGGATTAAGTACCAATACTGTTGGAACTATAAAATTAAATAACGGGGTTGCATCATTAGATCAAGCATCTTATTTAACATCCAACCAATCTATTAGTATATCCGGTGATGCTATTGGTACTGGTACTACAAATATAAGTTTAACATTATCTAATACTGGTGTTACTGCTGGAACGTATAATAATTATGATACTATTACACCATTTACAGTTGATAGTAAAGGAAGAATAACAGCGTTGGGTAATCCAGTAAGTATATCACCATCATGGAATAATATATCAGGAAAACCTACTACAATTAGTGGATATGGAATCACAGATGCACAACCGATAAATTCTAATTTAAATAGCATAAGTTCATTACAAACAACCACATCTGGATTTATCAAATTAAATAATGGTGTTGCATCAATAGATGTTAATAATTATTTGTTAAATAATCAATCAATCACTATATCTGGTGATGCATCAGGTACAGGATCAACATCTATTGTATTAACATTGGCAAATAGTGGGGTGACTGCTGGGACATATCATAGTGTTACTGTCAATGATAAAGGATTGGTTATAAGTGGTTCTGATAGTTCTAATCAAATTATTACAGGATCATTTGCATCATCGACTGGAACTACTATAATACCAGCAGATACAACTACTCCATTAAGTACAGAAGGGTCTCAAATATGGTCTGCCAATATAACACCTAGCACTACGTCATCTAAAGTATCAATATCAACCCAGTTTACATTAGATTCTGGACAATCATCTAGAACAATAACAGTTGCATTATTCAGAGGAACTACTTGCATACAAGCATATGCCATATATTTTAGTTCAACAGTTCAACCAAGAAGCACATCAGTGCAATTTGTTGACTCGCCATCTACTACTGCATCTACCACTTATTCTATGAGAGTTGGAATAAGTGCAGCGGGGTCATGGTACATTAACCAAAATTCATCTGGTCGTATTACCTATGGTGGAGTAAATAAATCTACATACATTTTACAGGAAATTTAAAACATGAAATACAGATACACATTATTTTTTATACTATTAACCGGCTGTGCTCAAACATCTGGATACCGTCCAGTGATTGACACCTATGGTGATAATCGCGCACCATTTTTACAACAAGATGCACAAGAATGCGAAATAATTGCAAAACAAAATGCTAGTGTTGGTAAAGACACATTAATACAAGGTGGTACAGGCGCATTAATAGGTGGTGCAACCGGTGCAGCTATGGGAGCTATCTTTGGTAACCCTGCTGTGGGTGCGGCGGCTGGTGGCGCAATTGGAGGCATTGGTGGAGCTGCAAAAGGTGGATTCCAAGCTGATGAAACCTATAAAAGAATCTTTAGAAACTGTATGCGCAACCGTCAGCACCGAGTTTTAGATTAACATAATATCTGAGGAAATCACATGATTATCAAAGTTGTACAATTATTTACTGGGTTATTGTTAGTCCTATCAATTGGACTGGTATTAAATGTGATTTCCTTGACACTTTCGAAGACACATGATATAATTAAGCTATCTTAACTCTAACCCAGTGTGGTTTATATGCTTAATTGTAAAATACTAAAACGAGAAGACTCAACTTATATCATTACTACTGATATAGCATTTCAAACTAAACATTCGGTCAATGTATCGGTATCACCTGAAAAGTTCACTGAGTTGAAGAAATGCTCTGAACAATCAGAATTAACATTTTGGTATGATCTTCATGGTGGTATCGCATGAAATTAGATGAATTCTTAAAAGCCATCAACTATCAGATCTGTGAAGGTAGTAAATTTTTATGGCAATGTTTCGGTAATAATGCTAGATTTGTTGATTATACATCAGATGACTTAACCATTTCTGCATCAGCAATTTATGATACAAATACGTTACAAGTTTATAATGTTGAATTATATGATGGTACCACCTCGGTAATGTATAGATGGACAGATCCAGAATATAGTACTAAATATGCCGATGAAGCTATCGCAACTAAATGTAATGAATCTGAAGAAATTAAAATCATTAATATCGAAATGGTAGAAGACATATTGGAAAAAGTATCATTGGTGTCAAAAGGATTAAAATATGATCCGAGAGTTACTGTGCCATTAGATTTGCCAGATGATGTCCTCTATCCATTAATGATTGAGGCTCATAAACGGGATATAACACTAAATACTCTCTTTGCGGAGATAATAGAAAATTCTATTAATAAATATGAAAGAGACTTTAAATAAAATATTATTATACTCAATATTAATAATCATAATGGCAGCAATCAAAAATCATTATGATGATGAGTATAAAAAACAACAAAATGAACCAGAACTAAAAATAATAGAACCTGTGAAACCATTATTTGTTCCACAACCAAAATTTGAACAATCTATTTAATATGGCTAATAACGAACCAAAACAAGTAATTGTAATTAGAAAAGATTTAAGAAATACAAAAGGTGAGAAAGTTAGAACTGGTAAACTGGTAGCACAAGCATGCCACGCATCATTAGGTGCAATATTAAATCTTTCTAGCGCAATGTTTGAAGGTGAAATTAAAATAAATGTTGAAAAACCAGCAGTTAAAGAATGGTTACAGGGAAGATTCACGAAAATATGCGTTAGTGTTGACAGTGAAGAAGAATTATTGGGTATATATGATCTAGCCATCAGAAATGGTGTAAATGTAAAATTAATCAAGGACGCTGGTTTGACTGAATTTAATGGTGTTCCAACGTTAACATGTCTCGCATTAGGACCAGACTATCCAGAAAATATTGATCCAATTACTAAACATTTGAAATTGCTATGAAAACTTTATTCTTGTTCACTTATGGATTATTGACCAATAGATCGCATATTGGATACCAAGCCAAATTAATTGGTCCAGGAGTATTGAACAATTATAAGTTTGAATTATTGACCCATGCTAATGTCATAAAATGTAATAATACTTTTACATATGGATTAGTATGGGAAATTAATGATGATATATTATCAATGACTGATCGAATAGAAGGTTATCCATTTTATTATGATAGAGTAGTTGAATCTATTAAATTAAACGATGAATCATCGATGGACTGTTATGTATACACGATGACAGATGAATCTAGACATTCAATGTTAAATTCTAAACCATCAATCGATTATGTAAATTTGATATTAGATGGATATCAAGAGTTGATACCATTCGAACAATTAAGGAATGCAATGGAAAATGCTGATACGAGAATTATTTCATGATATAGAGGTTGATGGAAATCAACCATTAAAAAAAGGTGATACCATACGGGTATTCCACGGCTTTAATAACTACAATGAGGCTATTTTAGCAGTTCAGTATGGTTTAAGTGGTGCACAAAAAGTACCAAGAGTATATAGCTATGAATCTGATAATAATCCAAAAGGGTTATTTGTTACTGGTAAATTCAAAACTGCAGCAAGTTTCGCAGGATCATACAAATATGCTATCATCATAGAATTTAATGCCGAGTACGATGAATTAGAAGCCCCGGTATGGCCAGGAGGATCATGGACAGGATACGGCGGATACAGCCAATATTTCGGATGGGGACCAGAAGGTAGACGAGGTAGATCTAAAGCACGGAAAGATGCAGAGAATGCCGCAAAAACTGACAAATATAATCCAGAATGGGTAACATTAAGTGATAATCCTCATTTAGCAGACATGATGCTTAATAAAGGTGAAACACAGGCATTATTTATTGGACATTTAAATCCTAAAAGAATATCCACCGTATATGTCAAAGAATATGAAAACTTTGTAGCTAATGGCGATTGGGTTAAAATGACAAGGGATGAATTCCTAAGTAACTATGCAAACCAATTCGATGAAAAACATAAAACTAATCATAAAGATAAAATGTTTGCACCAGATGAAAATTTTAATCCAGAATTGTTCAAACAACGATTATTAGCAAAATATAATAAAGGAATGGATTTGGATGATGTGTTTAGAAGAATGTGGCAACACGTGAAAACTGATAAACATAAACAATCAATGTTCAATCAATATTTTGATATGTATGTCTGGCCAAAACAAAAACCAGCACTATTTAACTGGTTAAAAAATACTTACAAATAAGTTGACATCATACAAAAAATGATGTATAATAGAATTATCATAGATTTTTTATAGGAAGTGAGTGATGATCCTCATTATCAAAAATGTTGGTAAAGATACTACCACACAAGAATTAACAGAATACTTTAATAAACTGACAAAAAGTTTTATCCCATTTCTATCGCATAAAGTTGATAGGGTTCAACTTTACACGTTATATGATAGTAAACATAATTCTTATGAATACCATGCATTGTGCTATGTGAAAACTTTTGTACATGCCAGAAAAATAATCAATAGATCAAAAGTTACATTATTTAATGGTCGCAGATTGTTAATGAGAGAGTTCAAAATGCGTGAAAATAAATTATTTGGTCCACATGAGCATGATCGACGACGTGGTAAACATATACAAATAGTTCAACAAATGAATATTAGTGCATACCAACGTGCTAGTAGAAAATTTTAACTTGCAACATCAAAATAAATTGCTATAATTTTTATGACAGTAAATTGTGCAAATTGTAACAACATCATTCCTACTGGTATGGATGAAAATAATAAACAGTATGTGTATACTCAATATTGGAATTCAGTAATCAGTGAATATTATTGTAGTGCAAAATGCTCACTAACCCGTCATGAATTCTTAAAACAAGGTGAAAATAATGGCAAATGTATCAAAAGCGAACCGTAAAGGTATCCCAGGTAAAACAAAAAATGGTAAAGTTAAATTAACATCATTATCATTGGCTTCTTTACAAGATTTGGTCACAAAATCGAATAGACCACGTGATAAAGATAAGATCCAACGCTTCATCAATAACATAGTTTCAAATCAGTGAAACTCCTAATCATAATAGGTATATTTTTTCTTTATGGGTGCTCAACTACCGATAGAGAAAAAATGGATGCTACTATTCCTAATGTACCTATTATAAATGTACCGTTTTAAAATCATAAAGTAGTTGCAACATCATAAAACATGTGCTATAATTAATTTAATGAAATGACCTTGGGTAGTTTCAGCAATTTTAATAATTTCTATCGTAAAGAAAAGTCCTGGGTTCGAATCCCAGCCATAGAGTTGGTCACTATGGTAGTTTAGCGGTAAAACATATTTGCTACCCTGTTAATAATGAGATGCGAAAATGAGCGGAAAATATAACTATAAATTTATTGGATGGTCCACTAAAGATGGTTCTGATAAAGTTTGGGGTGTGATATTTCTTGAACATCCAAGTAATGTTGATAATTCTAAACCATGGTGGACATTATCAACATATGTTCGATATACCGGTGCAAAATGTGTAACATTCTGGGGTAAACGTGGTAAAAAATTCCAATCAAAAGTATCTCATGATGATTATGATATGCAAAGACTAATCGATGAAAAAATTAAAAAAGGTTATTTGTCAGTTAGTGATGACCACTTAAATGAAGTATACCCAGAATTTGAAAAAGATCTTGAGAAATTGGCTTTCTGGTCGACATTGAAATATTGAGGTAATTATGCATTTGTTATATTTTCTTAAATGGGCTGTAATGAAAAATAAACGGGAATCATTAATGTGGGTGTCAGGAATCCCAATAACATACATTCTTGTTAAATATGGATTTTCTGGTTTATTTGTATTACTAATGTTAGTGCTTGGTTGCGCCGTCTGTTACTTTTTATACAGGGCTATACAGTATGGAATAATTGAACCAATGCAAGCTATGTATAAAGAATATAAAAAAGAATGTCAACAAACATTTGACGATTTAAAAAATAAATGAAATATTTTTATTTTTTAAAATGGGTCTATAATAAATATAGTAAATCAATATTGATAATTACTGTATTCTTTACTTGGCTATCAATGTCTTTTATTTTTGGAAATTATGTTCTTGTTGTCGGTTTGTCTCTTATAATAGGATTGGTGATTTATATCTTATTGTATATACTGATAAAAATTTTTTTAGTAGAATGTATAAAAGAATTATATAAAGAATACCAGAATGAAAAGACACAATTATTATCCACATTAGGAAAAAAGTAGAATGTATAAAGTATATAACTTAGAAAAAGAATATGTAATTGGTACATTAACCAATAGACCTTCTATCAACATTGAAGTAAAGCAAGGTGATGATGGTACCAACACCATTTCAAAAATGGAATGGAATGTGATGCCAATTACTTTACAGTTTTTTGAAAAATATGAAACATTCGACGCGCTAATCATTGGTGATGATTTTATTGCAAAATGTACCGAATGCTCCTTAGAATTGATAGATGATGAATGGATGTTTAAATTTAAACATGCTATTAAAAAATAATAAAAAATAATTGAGATATAGTGTAATCCGGTTAGCACAGGTCACTTTGACTGATCTAGTTTCTGTTCAAATCAGAATATCTCTGCCAGTTCTTGTTGTTATATATTGGATCATTTCAGCAATCTAAACAATCAAACAGTAAATTTGAAAAACGTGATCCAGATTAAAAAAATATACCAATTTTATCATATGGCTATATCATAATAACTATCATACGATATTCGGTTTATTTGCCATATTTGTTGGATTAGGATTATTGTATTGGTATAATCCAACTTGGTTATTATATGTAATAGTGACTTATATTTGTATTAGCGCAGTAGTGTTCACAATAATCATTTTTGGATTCATTTATGATGATATAATGTATAGATATAACAGTTTCGATATGGAACGTAAAGAATATTTCAATATTTTGAAAAGATAGTTGCACAATCTATAAAAACGTGCTATAATAAATTTTAGGATGTTTACAGCAAATTAAAAGATTTCATTTGGCGAAAATAAATACATCCTGTTAAATAAAAGATTACATCACCTCCTTGATGTTAAGAATAAGGATAGTTTCAGCAAGCTTAATACATTTGACTTCTAATCAAAACCGTAAAAGCTATCCTGGTAAAATGATAAATAAGTTGCACATCTTTTGAAAATGTGCTATTATACAAATATGGAAAAAATCACAGAACTTAAATCAGATAATAACATTAAACAAATGTTTGATGATGATAAATTTGAAAAATTAAAAAAATTGAATGAGATTCTAACTAATTGGGAATCATATTCAGCAATTGTAGTAAAAAATGTTATTAAACGAAATACGAACACTGATTAACATAGTCTCCGAAATGGAGACTATGATTTTGATAATAAATAAAGTTGCACATCTTTAAAAAACGTGCTATAATAAAATTATTGTTATGGGGAATGAGCATAGGCACTCAGGAAGCACTTGCACTGCATCTATGATCGGGGCGGTACCGATATTCTCCACAATAATATTTTGTATAGTTGTTAAGTATCTTAATATACTTTGAATATTAACTAATATCGTGTTGCGAATGACACAAAGCATGTATTAGTGATAATCTTGACAACTATACAAAATGTTAAAACTAATTTTTTAAACAAAAAGATAAATAAACTATATAACTGAAATATTATGAAAACTTCACACATTAAACATATCGAGATTAGCAGATGGGATGATAAATCATCTTCGGTGTCGTTTGTTCCGAGTTTTTATGATTATCGCCCAGAACAATTCGGTTTCTCAGTTAAGGATCACAAAGAAACATAATAAGTTTCAAAGATTCAAAAAAAAATAACAGAGAACCCAGTGAGATAATATCAAACTGGGTTTTTCAGTTTTAAGACCAAAGAAAAATTGGCCACGCTCTTTAACAATTTGGAAAATTGTAAAAAATATTGTTGACATAGTTGAATTATTATGATATGATTCAACTATGAACGAAATAATCGGAAATAGTATTACAAAAAATATAATATATGGTATGATAGATAAAGGACTAATTCCAATATCTGAACCATTTGAGGTGACTATAGATTTACTTGACGTATATTATGACACGTATTGTGAACAATACCCAGAAAAAGCTTCAAAACAGAAAAAGAAAGAAGCTAGATATTATAAAAAATTAGCCGGGTTATCGTTACTAAAATTAAGTTTATCACGAACCACTGGACAAGAAACGCAAGAAAAAACATCATCTAAACCTAAGTTAAAATGTGGTATATTGTATTTAATATCAAATCCAGTATATCCAGATATGTACAAAATCGGAATAACTCAAGATTTAAATAAACGGTTGGCAACATATCAAACATATGATCCATTTAGACGGTTTAAAGTTGAACATTATAAACTAGTTAATGATATGAGAGAAGAAGAAAAATCGATTCTATCAAAATACCAAATTAACATATCAGTTGGAGAATGGATAGATGATGAAAAAGTTAAAGAAATATTTATGGATTGGTAAACCGTTATGGAGGCGGAGTGGCCTGTAGAACCACTGTCACTGACTCGCTAAGTTCGATTCTTAGACAATCCACCAAATTTTAGGACTGTAGCTCAATCGGGAGAGCACTACACTGTCAATGTAGAGGTAGCGGGATCAAAACCCGTCAGTCCTGCCAAAATTATACTTGACATAGTATTAAAATAATGTTAATATAGAATAATGGAAGATCAAGCAGATTGGCGACTGCAGCGCACTTGAAATGCGTCGAGCTGTGATGAGCAGCCTTGGGGGTTCAACTCCGTCATCTTCCGCCAACTTTAGGATACATTCAGCAAATTAAAAAATTTCATTGGCGAAAATAAAAAGTATCCTGTTTAATTATAAAGGTAATATCATGAAAACTTATAAAATTTTAATTTCAGAGTCAAAGATTCACAAATATTGTGAATCTATTGCTGTTAGTAATACTACCACAGTATTGGAATGTGATACATATGATGAAGCAGAATTTGCAGCTAATGCACTAACAAATTCGGTTATGTGTAGAAGTGGTGAAAGAACATTTACCAAATTGTACAAAGTTGATGATGTCAAAATCTAATTTACAAATAATGGTTGAACATTATAATTACAAATGGCCAACCGATGGTGATATATTGTATTATTGGTATCCAGGGATGTATAGTAGTAATCCTCCACCAAAAATGTTATATTGTACATCGTATAGTAGAAATGATTTTGAAAATTATGTAAAAGAAAATAAAATAGAGGTATAGCATAGCGTTTAATGCATCCGGCTGATAACCGGAAGATCAATGGTTAGAATCCATTTACCTCTACCAATAATATAGTGTATATTTTCAGGGTGTAGCTGAGGTTGGTTTAGCAGCGGTTTTGGGTACCGCAGACGCAGATTCGAATTCTGCCATCCTGAAAATATACATTAAAATCAATAACTTATGAATTTTGCAACGCCCTTGTAACTCAGCTGAACAGAGTACCATGCTACGAACGTGGGAGTCGGGAGTTTGAATCTCTCCAAGGGTGCCAACATACTTAATATCATGAATGACACTATTACAATCCCACTTGGACATGATTATCCATCATCAGTATGGAAAAATTATGATGATTATATTCATAATATAACTGGGTATAGTGCTAATTACCCAATTTATTGGAAGTCAATATTAGAACTTGAATTTAAAGCAATAGTGTCAGGTAATAACGAGGACGAATTTAAATATGTTTCAATGCCAAAAAATAATTATACTACATTTTTATTAAAATTCGGTTGACATCCTCATATGAACATGGTATGATATATTATACTTTATAGGAGAAGACGATGATTACCGAATTTTTGAAATCATTGATTGAATACACCATTACCAATGCAGATTTAGAATCAAGAAGAAAATGGACAAAAATCCATTATGTAAAAAATGAACATTTTCCATTAGGGGTATTCAGAATACCATTGAATGATTTTTTACCAGTATATATGTGTTCTAATTCTGAAATTCTACAAGAATTGAATAGATTATGTGTAGAAGAATATTCAACAATGATACATTTTGATGTTTCTAGTGCATGGATTACAATTAATGGACAGGTAGCTGAGATGGATTAGCAGCTGTTTGAAGCACAGCATAGGTTGGATCGATACCAACTCTGTCCACCAAATTTGTATGGGATCATACCCCATTAGTTACCCCAAAGTTTACGAAAACGATATAACATGGTATAACACATACCGGCTAGTAGCATAACAGAATAGTGCCTCGGATTTCTACTCCGTACAGTGGGGGTTTGACTCCCTCCTAGCCGACCATTTCCAACGATTAATTAAGAGAGGATAAAATGAGAGCATACTTTTTTACAAATATGTACCTAAGTTCCATACAACATGGTATTCAAAGCAGTCACGTGATACATGAGATGTTTAGGAAATATTCCGAAATAAACATTAATGTTATTGGATTCAAAGACAAAATAAGTATTTTAAATGATTGGGCTGATAATCATAAAACCATTGTTATTAAAAATGGTGGTGAAACGAATATGATGCTGAAAATCAAAGATCTGTGCAGTAAAATGGATTTACCATATGCATATTTTCATGAACCATCATTGGATGATGCATTGACATGTGTTGGTATTATTGTTCCTGAACGGTATTATGATAGAACCATAGTTAATTCATTTATGAATTCAATGAAAAGAAGTACTATTGAAAATTCATTTATTGATTTATTGGAAAAAACACGATTAGCGCAATAATACAGGTTTAGCTCAGTATTAATATTAAAGGTGTTTATGGTTGAAATATGGAAAGATGTAGTTGGTTATGAAGATTATTTTCAAGTATCTAATACTGGTAAAATATATTCTAAAAGAACTAATAAAGAATTAAAATATAGTGTGACACAGAAAGGTTATTGTGTGTTTGTGACTAGATTTAATGGTAGAAATAGTCCAGCGAAGTGTTTTAAGATCCATATATTAGTTGCAAAAGCATTTATTGATAATCCAGAAAATAAACTTACTGTAAATCATATAGATGGTAATAAACTGAATAATAACGTCAGTAATTTAGAATGGGCAACAATGTCAGAACAACTTAAACATGCGGCTGAGTTGGGACTTAGACAACCGAAAAAAGGACATGATCATATTCAATCAAAATTAACAAAGGACGACGTGAAATACATTAGAGAAAATCATCATCAATTTAGTTCACGGAAACTTGCTAAATTATTCAATGTTAGTAAAACTACTATACTCTCTATTATTAATGGAACAAGATATACAAACAATTAAACACACTTACCCGGTAATGGTCTTCTAAACCATATATTAGAACTAGGTGGACAGTATATAGTTTGATTCTATCAACCTGGACCACCTATAATAAATACTTTATTTATGGGTATTATTAAAAACATGTTGACACAGTATAAAAGTAGTGATATAATAGTTTCAGAAGGTCAGAAATCTACTGAAAAAGATTATTCCAGGGATATTTCGATAATTATTAGTGAATTGAATAGGCTAAAAAATAGAGTTTCATTATTGGAACGTGAAAATAGAAGATTGAAAGTACAATTTGAATCATTGCCGAGGAAATAATGATGAAATATATGCCTTATGTAGTTGGATTTATGCTTGGTGTTGGTGTAACAACTATCACATGGATTGAATCTACAGTAGAAATTAGAAAAAACAGTTCGGTAATTACCAATGCTGAAAGTTTCTGTACTGGTCTTGGATTTAATTCTTATAATGTTGATGAACATGGTAATGTCATCTGTAAAACAGTTATTAAAAACCATTAAATGATAGATTTTAGTATAACACAAGAAGAATATGAAAAATTTCAGGCATATTATAACTGGACATTACTTAAAGTAGATACTTATCGATATGGACAAGCATTTTTGAATTATTTTGATGGTTCTGAAGAATATCTGAAATCGATTAGTAATCTTGGTACTCCATCTGATGTTCATGTATCTGATTTAGATCACATTTTATGGCATGAAAGATCATATGATAAAGCTAAAAGTATGATTGAAGATTATATTGAAATTAAAGAATTTTAAGTAGGACGCTTGATGCTATCCTAACTTAAAATACGGTGACCGCAAGACATCGTGTATGCAACAGTAAAATACTGACTGTTCGAAGTGACCATATGAAACTATAATTGATAGCCCCGATATAATATCTGGTACACCAGAGGGCCGTTATAGAGGTAATATGCAAACAAAGAGGGGGCGAATGGAATTGATCACCAGTAAGCTTCCGGGAGCAGAGTTGAAACGTTTACAATCTTGCACCAAATTACTTGACATTATATCTGAATATGATATAATAGAAATATAGAGATAATATTCCCGTAGTTTAAAAGTTAGAACATCGCCCTTTCAAGGCGGCAGTACGATGGCAGGATTCGTCGGGAATACAAATTATTATAAATAGATATAGAGGAATATAATATGTATTACTATATCTATAAAATAACAAATAATATTAATAATAAAATTTATATCGGAGTTCATAAAACCAAACATCTTGATGATGGTTATATGGGGTCTGGGAAAATAATTAAAGCAGCTATCCAAAAATACGGAATTGAAAATTTCACAAAAGATATTTTGGAGTATTTTGATGATGCGTCAGCTATGTTTTCTCGTGAAAAAGAAATAGTAACTGAGGATTTTTTATCACGATCTGACACATATAATATTAGACGAGGCGGGTACGGTGGATTTGATTATATAAATTCTAATTATGATGTTGAACAGCGAAAAGAAAACGGAAAAAAAGTAGCTGAGTTTTTTTGGAATGACCCTTATTGTGTTGAAAACCATAAAAAAAGAAATTCAGAGCGATTTGTTAAATTGCATGAAGATGGTAAAATAAAATATGATACTTTTACTGGAAAGAATCACAGTGATGAATCAAAATTAAAAATTAGTAATAGTCATAAAATTAGAAACCAAGACGGTATTAAACCATGGAATTATGGTAAGCAAATGGCATGGATTCATCAGGGAGAAATTATTAAAATAATTCCAATCGAAGAGGTGAAATCATATTTAGATAATGGGTGGTTTATTGGGAAAAAAGATAAACAACCTAAAGAAAAAGTCATAATAGATAGAAGAAAAAATTGGAAAGACGTAGAGTGCGCCAATTGTGGAATTGTATTCAAGGCTTGTCCACGCGATATTCGAAAAAATAGAAAATTTTGTAGTATAGGATGTTGTGGAAAATATAATTCAAAAAATAGGTAACTACAAAAATAATATATTGGGCTATAACTGTCACATTTGGGAGGCAGGTTCTAGAAACTCTAGAATGGCAATGGTTAAACTCCATTATAGTCCACCAATATTGAAACTGTATCGCTATGATACATACCGGGCAATATTCTAAGGCTGGCTAGAATAATTGTAAAATAATAGATCCTGTCCAGCAATGTGAATCATGGTAATGAACATGATAGAGGACGAACGTGAATTAACGCCTTTCTCCACTAGTAGGTAGAATCGAAGACATTGGTGACTTTGTGGTGGAATAGTAACCGCATTAATATTTTAGGATGATATATGTTCGAATTGAAAATAACTGGAATATATGAGGCATCTTGTTGCGCCAATTTATGTACTAAAATAATCGGCGTTATAGATCCAAATACTCAACATATTGATACTGATAACCCGTATCATATAGAACGTTTTCATGATATACCAATTGAGTTTACTGGGTTTATTGCACCATCAGTTCAACATATTCAAAATATCTTAAACTTTAGTAAAGATTTCACTGATAATGATAAAGTATTAATTCATTGTCATGCAGGAGTTAGTAGAAGTACAGCAGTTGCATTATTGATTTGTATACAACATGGAATGACTATTGAAGAATCATTTGATTATGTATATAATGTTAGGGATTTTATGCATCCCAATAACTTAATAATTCAATATGGTGATGAACTGTTAGGGCTGGATGGAAAATTAATTGACTATTATGATAAATGGTTGTATGATAAAGGTATGAGATATGGTGTATTTGCTGGACAATCCAGCAACACTAATACTCAAGCTATGAAAGATATTTTAGCTATGTTTAAATAAATTATAAAATAGGAAAAATTATGAAGAGTCACAAACAATAGTGTCTCGTTATCCCAATATTATACAGGATAATGATGGCACGGTAAATCAAATATCAGTATAATATTGGGGTTGAAGCATTAAATTGATGCACCGGTCCTTTAAACCGGTGAAGAGGGGGAAGTACCCTCCTGCCCTACCAATATTAAAACACACTCACTTTAACATCACTACATCATCAATGGTGTAGTGATGTTAAAGTGAGTGTGTTTTAATATTAAAAACATAGATAGGTAGTTTAATTGGCAAAACAATGGACTCCAAACCCATAGTTTCCAGATCGTTGCTGGACCTGTCTGCCAACAAAATAAATTAATATTATGAATAAATTAATTTCTAAGTTATATAAAGATGCTATTACACAAAGTAGTAGTGAATTAGCAGAATATCATAAATCATGGGATGGAAAATCTCGGATAACGTTTGATTATGAAACAGTGTTATATAACAATTTTGCAAATCTGATTATATCAGATTGTGTTAAATCTTTACTCAGTGAAGACTGTAATGAAAAAACCGTCGATGCAATTTGGGATTTAGAAAAACACGGAATAGATATTTCTGATATTATTAATAAAACAAAATAAGAGAATATTTCAGAAGGTTGTCCGAATGGTAAGGAAATGCACTGCTAATGCATCAACCAGAAATGGTTGTGTGAGTTCGATTCTCACACCTTCTGAAATATTCTCACACCTTCTGAATGTTTTAAATTACATAAAAACACCAATAAAACCAACTCCACCACCTTCTCGCCTAATAAATGAATGGTGCACTGATTTTTGCCCAATATGTGGCAGCAGCATGAAGCGACGATGGTTTAAAATAATTGGTTGCATACAGCCAGCGTGTACTAATTATTTTAAAAAATAGGTTTTATATTTACAATTTTCCAAAAATGATTGACACTTCAAATTTTTCATGATATTATAGATTATAATGATGTTGGTAGGAAAATAATCATACCAATGTGATAATTTTTAGGATGTTTTCAGCAAATTTAATTTATCAAAAACAGTTGTCGAAAGACGTGTGGGTTCAAGTCCCATCTAATGACCATAAGCCTCCGGGTGGCTGGTAAGTGGCGAAAGTGGTATACGCGACTGTCAAAAAATTAATACATCCTGATATAGAATGGAATCATCGGTTATAAGATATGCATGTATCTTACATTTTCTTTTATCAATAACATACAGAGGATAGCAATATCAATAAATTTAATCTAAATTTAACATCTTTTTAATGAAGTGAGGTAAAATACAATGAAATATATACATTTATGTATAATGGTTATGCTTGTGTCATCATTTAGTGCACATGCAGGGCAAAATGGAAAAGGTACTACTACCCCAACATTTAGCCGAGGGCAAAACATCTATCAGTTTTTAGATCAAAATCCAAATCTTCAACGAAATTGGATCACATCTGCTGATAGACAAAAAGCATTTATTGCTAAACAAGTAGCTAGTTGCCAAACTACAACTGGGTGCAACGTTCCAACCAGTATGGATAGACTTACTGGTCTTGGACATAATCACAAAACCGCTAAAAAAATTAGAGGTAAAAAATGATGCGAAAATATAAATTATTAACTACTGCAATGATGGTCGCAATGTCGCAATCATCATTTGCAGTCCTTCAAAATCCGGGGAGTGGTAATGGCTATGGGCAAACCTGTCCGGGTCAAAAATCATATGGTGTTGGTCCATGTTATCCTACTGCCTATATTCCTACATTCTCTTCTGGTATTGGTGCAGGGAATCAGTTTACTTTTGGAGTACAACCTGATTAATTCAGTACCACCCCGAACTATGCAAACTCACCACAACCAACACTGGCAACCGATCCTATAACGAAAGCATATATACTAGATCCTCTTACAGGAGCACCCATTGTTTCTGGTGGATTGAAAAAATTCATTGATGATTTGCCACGAGTAGGATATGCTAATGCCAATGGCATGGAATTGGTTGTAGCTGTGCCTGACACTACAACATATGGTGGTGCTGCAACCCCAGCTGTTCCACAAGATGGTGTTGAATATGCATCTGATTATTATGAGATTGCAGTAGTTCAATATACTGAAAAAATGCACAGCGCATTATCACCAACAACGTTGCGTGGATATGTTCAAATTGAAACTCCTGCAGTAATGTCAACGCTAACAGCACAAGGTAAAGTGTCTGATCATGTTGCATTAACATATCCAGATAGCACCCCAATTAAAGATTTAGCGGGTAATCAGGTATTTGCTGTACATGCTCCAAACTATTTGGGACCAAACATCATTGCTGATAAAAATAAACCAGTTAGGGTGAAATTTACCAACTATTTGCCTACTGGTGTGGCAGGTAATTTACCATTACCGGTTGATGACACTGTTATGGGAGCTGGTCCACAGTATTCTCAAAATAGAATTACCGTGCATTTACATGGTGGTGCAACACCTTATATTTCTGATGGTACTCCGCATCAATGGACCGCAGCAGTTGGTGAAACTAACCCTAACAAACGTGCTACTGGTCTGAAATTTGTTCCAGATATGTGGTTCGATGCTCAAGGTCAATCAATTGATGTATGTGCTGCACAATTAGTATGTTCGGTTCCTGGTGCAACCAATGATCCAGGTCAAGGTTCTACCACAATGTACTACACTAACCAACAGTCTGCAAAATTCATGTGGTATCATGACCATGCATATGGTATTACCAGATTGAATGTGTATGATGGTATGGCAGCTGGTTATATTTTAAAAGATCCTGTTGAAGATGACTTGATTAATGGTACCAACAATTCTGGTGGTAACCCAGGATTAGCAAAAATGCCTGATGGTATTGGTATCCCGTTGATCATTCAAGATAAAACATGGGTAGATCCTACTAGAATTGCTCAACAAGATCCAACATGGGCATGGGGTTCACATCCTGCTACAGCAACTACACCGGCAGTCCCAACGGATGGTGATTTGTGGTTACCACATGTTTATATGCCTAACCAACACCCAACGTCAATAGGTGGTGTTAATGATGTTGGTCGCTGGGATTACAATACATGGATTTATCCTCCAATTACAACCCAGATTGTTGGTCCAATTGCAAACTTGTTGTATAATCCAGATGGTTCTACACCAAATGAGCCACCACAAGTTCCGGGTACAACTAATCCAACTAGCACTCCAGAATCATTTATGGATAGTGCGACTGTTAATGGAACAGCATGGCCAAAACTATCTGTAACTCCTAATACACATAGACTTAAAGTATTGAATGGTGCAGATGATCGCACATTATCATTAAACTGGTATGTTGCAGACCCTATTGGATTATCATTGATTCAAGGTGGAACAGGATATACAAATCCTATTGTTACCCTTAATGGTGGTTGGAAAAATGGCGTTATTGGTACTCCTGCTCAAGTATCTGCAGTGGTTTCAGGAATAGTATCATCAATAACAGTAGATCCATTAACTAATACACCTGCATACTTGGCAACACCTACTGTTACGATAACAGGTGGTGGTGGTTCAGGTGCAACTGCGTTTGTAACATTGGATGCAAATGGAAATATCGCTGGAATCACTGTTAGTAATGGTGGTCGCGGATATACATCAGCACCGACAGTATCTATTGACGGGGTTGGTGCAGTAACTCCAGTAGCAACTGCAGTTTTAGATCAGACTATTGTTGATTTGGTTGTTACTCAACCTGCATCACCCGCGTATGATGATATTCCTACTGTTACTATTACTGATTCTAATGGTGGTATTGGTTCTGGTGCCATTGCACTGGCAGCACCAAATGCAGAAGTAAAAATGGTACCAGCAATGTTGAATCCAGCATATCCAGCAACATGGCCTGCTGATGGTCGCAATGGTGGTGCTCCTGATCCTGCAAGTGTTGGTCCACAATTTACTATATTGGCAAATGAAGGTGGATGGTTACCATTACCACAAACATTACCAACTCAACCAGTAACATATGAACAATCACGTCGAGTTATTTTTACTCTAAGTGTAAAAGAACATGGTTTGGTTGTTGGACCTGCGGAACGTCATGACACATTGGTAGATTTTACAAAATATAAAGGAAAAACTGTTATATTGTATAATGATGCTCCTGCACCATACCCATTCTTTGATGAACGATATGATTATTATGCAGGTAACCCAGATAATACATTCCAAGGTGGCGCACCATCTACGTTGGCAGGATATGGTCCTAACACTAGAACTATTATGCAAGTCAATGTATGCGATCCAAATATTACTGACACGATGAGTTTGTATTACTGTGATGCTGTTAAAACGGTTGGCATGACTAATGGAACACCTGATGCTCCATTTAATATGGGTAAATTGTTAACATCATGGCCATCAATATACAAAACGGCACAAGAAGCACCATTGGTACCAACATCATCATATAGTGCTGCTTATGGTAAAACAATTCCAGAACAACAACCAAATTTGGCAGACCCATCATTTTCATTTAAACCATGGGACCCAAATACAAATACGTTGAGTGCAACTAATGTAGTATTACCAATTCAAGATAAAGCTATTATCGAGAACTGGGACATGGAATATGGTAGAATGAACGCTTTGTTGGGTGGTGCTTTGCCAAATCTTGGGCCACAAGCTGGTGTAGCTAATCCATACAGCTTCTTCAACCCACCAACAGAAATTGTTGATCCAACATTTGTTGATGGTACTGGTAATTATCCGATTGTTGGTACATTGGGTGATGGTACCCAAATTTGGAGACTTGATCACCAAGGTATTGACCAACATTATATGCACTTCCATTTGGTAAATGTTCAATTAATTGGTCGTATTGCAATCGATGGCACTGTTTTTCCGATTGACCCAGAAGAACAAGGTATGAAAGAAACAATTAGATTGTCACCAGCATTGGATACATTCATTGCTGTAAGACCAGTGCAACCATATTTGCCATGGAAATTACCAAACTCTATTAGACCATTAGATCCTGCATCACCATTGGGGGTTACAATGACTGATAGTGCTGGTATGACATTGTTGAATACATTAACTGATTATGGTATGGAATATATCTGGCATTGTCACTTGTTGGGACATGAAGAGCACGATATGATGCGTCCATTGGTAATGGTTATGCCATTAAACATCACTGCACCAGCATTAGCTGATGGTGTTTTGGGTGTAGCATATAATCCAGTAACTTACACTGCTGATGGTGGTTTGACTAACACTGTAACACCTACTGCTCCTTATAAATTCACAGTATCTGCAGGGGCATTGCCACCAGGAATGACATTGAATGCATCGGGTAAGTTAAGTGGTACACCTACTGCTGTTGGTATATATTCATTTAGTGTAACTGTTTCTGATTATTCGAATCCAGTGAAAAGAACAACAGTTCAGTCTACCTTAACTGTTGGAACATCAAGTGTGATTCCGAGTGTATTGACATCATCGTTACCAAATGGTAATATGGGTAATGCTTACAACCAAACGGTAACAGCTGGTGGTGGTACTGGTCCATATACATTCACATTGACTGGTGGATTGCCAAATGGGTTGACATTGACTAATGGTATTATTAGCGGAACACCTACTGCAGCAGGTACATTTAACTTCTCAGTCACTGCTACTGATAGTAAAAATGTTAAATCATCTGCAAGAGCGTTTACCATTGTAATTACTAAATCAGTAATTGCGACAACAGTGTTACCAAACGGTAATATTAATGTAGCGTACAGTCAACCAATTAGTGTAAGCGGTGGTATTACACCATATACATGGTCAACTACTGGTACAGTTCCACCAGGGTTATCTGTTGCCAATGGAGTAATTAGTGGCACACCTACTACTGCAGGAACGTATACATTTAGTATTGTTGCAACAGATAGTGCAAATCCAACGCCATCTGTGGCATCACAATCGTACACCGTAGTAATTGGTCAAAACTTGACTCCATCAATTACTACAGCTACATTACCAGCTGGTGCAATTGGTACAGCATATAGCCAAACCATTGGTGTTGTTGGTGGAACAGGTCCATACACATGGAATCTGACAGGTACCGTTCCATATGGTGTGACATTTGCAAATGGTGTTTTAAGTGGAACTCCAGTATACGGGATGACATTTAACTTTACTGTAACCGTTACCGATAGCAAAGGTGTAAGTTCTGCACCGGTATCATACTCAGTAAATATTGTTGGGTCAACTCTTAATGCAGTAACCGATTTGTCAGGTGTTATTACATCAGCATCTGGAACGACTGTTAATGGTACTACCTTAACGTGGACTAACACGTCAACAGGGCAAACTGGTTATACCGTTGAATATTCACCATCGACTACTAATAACTGGACAACATTAGCTGGTACTTTTAGTGGTAGTGGTAATAACATGAATTTTGTGTCTACGATGGCATTAGCTAAAAATGTGACATATTCATTCAGAGTAACACCATTGATAAGTAATACTGCTGGTCCAGCTAGTAATATTGCAGTAGTTAATATGAAGGCAAAACCATCAACTCCTATAATTAATGGTGCTGTATCAGGTACTGTTGGTAGTCCATATACAGTAGATGTAACATGGACTGATACATCAAACAACAATACCACATTTGTAATACAAAAATGTACTGCAAGCACTCCAACAAAGATCGCAAGCTGTACAGCTGGAAAAGGATGGACCAATGCATCAACTATTGTTGCGTTGGGACCAAACGTGTCAACTGGTACTGTTAAAGGATTGTCTAACAATGTAACATACATGTTTAGAGTTCAATCTAAAAACGCAGTTGGTGCGAGTGTTCCTTCTAGCCCAACCTCACCGACTGTTGCGAAATAATCGGTAATATTAGTGACCTTCTCTTGAGGGTCACTTCTTAAATATCTTATGCAGGGTATTTAAGAAGTAATTTTATTAACTACAGACGAAAAAATATGAAAAAGATCGTAATGTTATTAAGTGTAATGAGTGGTGTTGTCATGGCTAATGACAATGTTGGGTCACAAATCTATAATAATGGATTACATGGTCAACGAGCATGTGTTGAATGCCATTTAAAATCTGGTAAAGGTATGCCAGAAGGTAATGTGATCGTATTGCCAATCAATTATAAAAGTTTATCAGAACAATATAATGGTATCCCCGTAGTTGGTAGAGAAACCATCATTGACCGAAATTCCATGGATAAAGCTATTCAAACATATTTACAAAATACGTTTCATAAAATACCATCACGACCAGGATATACTGAATCAACCATTAAAAAGGTTATAAAAACGGGAATAGATCCAGCAAGTAGAAAATTAAATCCTATTATGCCAACATTTTCATATAATGATAATGAAATTGCTAGTCTAATTGAATATTTAAAATCTATGGATGCACAACCATTGGTAGGTGTGACATCAGATTCTGTTAATATAGTATCCATTATCACAGATTCTACCAATGATTATGATAAAACAGCATTTGATGATAAATTAAAAGAATTTTTTACCATTCATAATTCACAAGGTAACAAAGTTATATCAGATTTTAGAAAAATATCATATAATACATGGAAATTGACTGGTCCAACTGATACATGGTCATCGCAATTAGAAGAATATTACAAAAATAATCCACCATTTATGATTGTTGGGGGATTTGCTGATAACTGGCAACCAATTCAAGACTTTTCAGAGTCACATAAAGTACCAACATTACTGCCGATTACTAATGTACCGGGTAAAACACCATCAACTTATACTTTTTATTGGAATGAAGGGTTATATGGTGAAGGAATGATAGCTGGTGATTATGTTACACACCAATATCCAACCAAATCAGTTAGTATAATTGGTGATCAAGACAATGATTATGCCGTTGGTGCTAAAACAGTTCTTAAATATGCTGCAAATAACCCAGTTAGTGAGGTTATTATTCCCACTACGGCGAATGTAAACACCATTAAGGCATTGTTACGGGCAAATAAGATAGTTGTGGTTTCTGCGACTCTACTTGGTGATGGTATTCATGAATTTGATGATCAGGAAAAGAAAAACTTGCAAATAGTTTACCCATACTGGATTCCACAACCCGATGATACCCAATTCAAATTCCGATTACCAAGATTTGGTGCAACAATGTATGGGATTACCGCAGATCAACGAGTAACATACAAGGCAAATACAATAAAACATCTTCTAGGGGACATGTTTACGAGATTTAGAGGGGATTTTACTTCAAATCATGTTATTGATGTGATTGGAACTATAATGATTGGTGGTGAAATGAATGTAACTGATGATAGTCCGTATGAACACATCTCATTCTCAACTAAGACTAGATTTATTGCATCAAAACCACAGATTGTTAAACTAACAGCTGGTAATCATATTGAAATCAGTAAATAATACTTGCATTCATGATATTTGAGTGCTATAATTTTAATAGTAAACATAAAAGGAAAAAGTAAATGGCAGCAAAAAAACAACCAGTAAAAGAAGTAGTTAAAAAATCAAAACCACAGGCTAAGGTTAAAATTCCTAAACAAGTATCATCATCACCTGATAAAGTTTGGCGTAAATTGATGATCAAAGCTATTCAAGATCAAGCAAATACTGCTAGATTTGTAAAAAGTGGTAAAATTGTAGAATAAAAATTATGAATTAGGATAGTTACAGCAATTAAATAGCCTGTTAAGCCGTTGGTCATGGGTTCAAATCCCATACTTCTCCCAAATACTATGGAGAAGTTAGCTCAGACTGGTAGAGCAACGTATAAAAACTATCCTGCTAATTTAGGTTGATTACCGCAAATAAACAATCATACCTGAAATGTGAAAAACATCAACCTGTATATAATTATGAAAAAAACAAACAATATCGATAAAGCTATCAAAGAATTGACAAAACACAAAGAATCATTGTCAAAAGAACGTGATAAATTGCGTGAATTGTTATATGAAGTTAAAGATCATTTAAATAATTGTGATGAAGCCATTGACAATATTGAATCAGCTGTTGACAAATTAAGTGAGTTAGTATAATGGCATATGAAGTTTATGTAATAATGCAAAAACGAAAAGATGGTATCATTTATTCTGATATGCACAAAACCACTGAAAAGTTCTACTTCAATTTTGAAGATGCCGAAAAAGATAGACTGAAAGATGATGTATTGGCAAATCATTTTCATACTGTTAAAATCATTTGCATGACTGAAAAAGAATATGATGCAGAAGTATGTCGATAAATAAAATACGCATCAATAATGATAAAATTTGGGAAATAACCCAAAATGGTGAAGATTTGGACCAATGGTTAAACGAAAATATAGGGATTGGTTATTATACAGAATGGATCTCTCCCGTTGCCATTCGAAATCCACCATATAGGACATTCTCTTTTGAAAATCCAAATCATGAAACATTATTTTTATTAAAATGGGGATAATATGTCACAATGGGAAGGTGGTAAAGGTTCAAAGCCTAGACCAGTAGATAAGAAAAAATTCGACGACAACTGGGATAGAATTTGGGGTAAAAAAGATAAAAAAGACTTGCCAAACGATGATAACCATGGTAAAATAAAATAACACTTACATCAATTAGGTAAATATCATGCCAACACATAATTCAGTATTCTATTTTAACTTTTACAATCAAAAAACCAAACAACACACCTGGAAAGGTTTTTTATTTAATGCCGAATCTGAGTTTTTTGAAGATTTCTTCTTTGAACCATCAGAAGAATGTGAAGAAATTATTGATGAACTAGAGTCTAAATATGGAGTTCATGATTTTTCATGTAGACCAGCTGACGGGATTAATAGTATTGGTTATACTTCATATGAAATCGATCCATCTGAGTATGATTCCTGTATGAATGAGTGGAGAACTGCATTAATTAATGTATTCGGTAACGACATAAGCGATGTTTTTGATTTTACAGTAGATTATCAAACTTATACAGACAATGATGTCTTTAATGAAATAATGAATAAAATCTATTGATCGTGCCACTATTTAGAAAATAACATATGAACAACAGGTTTATATAAAAATGACGTTAACAGACCTAAAAACAATATTCCAACCACAATTGGATCATCATGTTGATGATGTATATTATCTTTTAATAGATGGTGAATATAAATTAGTAGAAAAAACACCAGTAATTGAACTAAGTACTCTTATCCCAATGCTTGAATGCTTTATTCCTGATGGTTATATTGGTAACATGCCACGATTTAGAAAATAAGGAAAATTTGTCATGATAAATGAATTAAATGATGATGACAGTGTTAATACTGAAGATATGTTCGATGTATATGGAAATAAATTAAATCCAAACTTAAAAAAAATGTCAGATGAAGAATTACAATCATTGATTGATCAAATGATGCTGGCAAATAAAAAAGTCAAAGAACATTCAGAAAAATGGGGATGGGGTATATGAGACTTGCTGAAATAACAGTAAATTCTCGTAAAAAACTAATGGATATTTTGAAAGGGGATTCTATAATTAATAGTTTTTATGAATTCTATGAGTATCATCATGAACACACCAATAATTTTACTGATGATCTTTATAGGATATATAATCCAACCGAATTATCAAATATTCAAGAAGATGTATATATGTATCAGCACGTAATTCCTAAAATATTTACTGAAAATGAACAGCCAGTTATAATGATAAACGAGTTGACAACATACTTTGGAGTATGATATACTAAATTTAATGTCAGTGACTAAATGACTTCCACCCAGGAGTGCAGTACAATGGGTACAGATGACTAGTCATCATCTGCTGATATTTTTACATCATGTTATAATAAATAAATCTTAACAATATAGGAATTTTAAATGGCAGCTACAACAATAGATTCAACTTTCGAAACGAACAAAGTACTACGTAATACATACTGGTTATTATCCGGTACATTACTCAACACAGCCATTTCAGCTTGGGTGGCAGTACTGATGAATATCGAACCCATTAATATATGGGTGCAATTGATAGTAGCAATTGGATTGTTATTTCTTACAATGGCAACTGCAGAATCATCACTTGGGTTGGTTTGTGTACTGTTGTTCACTGGATTTGAAGGATTAACACTTGGACCAGTACTGCATCAAGTTACTGAACAGTTTGTTAATGGTCCAGAACTAATCGCATATGCATTCGGTCTTACTGCTCTTGTATTCATCGCATTATCGTCTTATGTGACCATCACTAAGAAAGATTTTGGATTTTTAGGTGGAACATTATTCGTAGCATTGATCGGTCTAATCGTGGTCAGTATTGCAGGGATTATATTTCATATTCCTGGATTACAATTGATGGTATCATTTGCCGCCGTTGTAATATTCTCTGGATTTATATTGTATGACACCAGTGAAATTATTAATGGTGGTGAAACTAATTACATTAGAGCAACTGTCCAACTATATTTGGATATTTTGAATATGTTCTTGAACATTCTTCAAATACTGTTGTCATTAAGTGGTAAAGATTAAAATTATAGAATACTGGTGGTCATCATTATAAAAATGATGGTCATTATCTGGTTCACAGATGTAACAGTATTCTTATATAAATTCGTTGATGATCTGACTCGATCATGCAACAATAGAATATTATTAAAAACATAACGATATGATTGATTTTGAAACATTTAAAATACAGTTTAAAAATATATGTGATATTACTACAGGATGTGTTGTATTTGAATGTCATACTTGCTCCAAAAAAATATTTTGGCTGGAAGGGACATTTGAGAAAGCATATGAATTATTATGTTCATGTGATACTATGATTATTCGTGCAAGCACAGATGATGAAATAGATGATGATTAAAAGAATTCGTTGCTAGAAATGGCTGAAAGATTATTTAAGTAAAAATTGCGGACGGCGTTTCGATACGCCCATCTCCACAATAAGGGCATTGAACTCCCTTGTTAGCGATAACACCTGAACCCAATCCTAATTATAGCAACAATGCTCTTATTATGGGGATGAAAGGTTTTCGACGTGGTTGAGAAAGAATAATTTAGAATCATCGAGAAAGATGTAAAAATCAAAAAATTAAACGCAAACGATGACGTTTATGCTGGATTTGCTATTACTGCATAAGTAATAGCAAATAAGTTTTAGGTGGATTGTACTTATACAGTAACGAAAAAACAATCCACCAAATTATATAGAACTATTATCGGGATACGATGCAGGTGAACGATTCCTGCTTATCGGTAATCAACGTGACGGGGTGGTTCCCTAAACTAGATTATTCGGGATGTTATGCACATACTGACCAAGTGTTATTGGTAAAAACCCAGTGTATCCTTGATAATAGTTTTAGTGATAAATATGATACAATTTATGGTATAATTTAATGAGATTTAACGAAATAATAGAATCATTTTCAGCTGGATCATTTGATGATTCTAAAATATCATATAAATGGGTGTATGATAATTATTTTGTCGGATCATCTAAAATTGTAGAAGTAAATGATAATATTGCATTATATAAAAATAATAATACCTATCTGTTAGTTAAAGAATCTAATACTATATTAGGATTAATAAAATTATCATCCGTTTCTATAAATCATATTATGTATAATAATGTTGACATGATTTATGTATTTCCAGAATATAGAAACACATCTGCTATAAAATGGCTGATATTTTCAGTAAAAGAAGAATCTGATTATCCTATTATCGCAGATGGTGCAATTTTTAATAAAGGTGAGAGTTTGATTAAATCAATCGTTAATCATCATATAATGAAAGTTTCTATTTTAAATAAATCTTCTGGAGAGATTGAACCATATTCAGGAACATTAATGGATATCGATAAATGCTATCTATTTGAAAGATTTGGAAGTGGATATTCCACTAAATTTTTGGATGAATCAGGCCCAACTGTCTGGTATAATTTTTTCGATTAAATAAGACTTGCATATAATCATTTTATATGCTATAATGAAATTGTAGGATGATTACTGCAATCTAATCGAGAACCGCTAGTGGAAGCGTTTGTATGGTTTGAATCCATAGTTCCCGCAAAATGATATCATCCTGTTGCATTTTTGATAAATAAATGCTATAATAAAGAATAGAGTATTTTGCTCCCCTGAACGCACTAGGTGTGCGGCATGCCTGTTAAGCATCGTGAGTCTCGTTCGAATCGAGATGGGGGAGCAAAATACTTTAACATACCGTAGTGCTACTAGAGCTAGGGTCACATAGTGGCCGATTGTACCTCCCTTGTAACGAGGAATACCACATCGTGAGTTCGAATCTCACCCCTAGCTCTAGTGGCATTATTGGTCACACTATACTATATGTAGTATCTTCGATAAATATACCATTAATTAACGTATAATATTTAAATAAACCATGCTATAATAATTTTAACTTGAATCAATATATGAAATAATGTTAGTAATATACGGTAATGTGCAATATGATCATGACTATGAAAATAGAATTACTGAAACCTTTTCATATTTGATTAGTAACGTTGGTCCAGAAGTAAAACATACCCACCATTTCAGAAAAGGGGTAGGATGGCAAGGAATATTATTAGCTGCTAGTGGGTTTGATGGTATACAAATATGGGCCGTTACAATCTATGATCAACAAAAAGAAACATTTTTCAGATTAAAATATTCACATTGGTTAGATAACCCATATACCGATCATAAACGAATTAGTCAATTAATGGAACAAAACATTGATAGATTATTAATTAAGGATTCATAATGAATACGATGGCAGAAATGATTGATGATTATGACCAAATTGGAACATCATTGGTCAATGGATCAGTAAAAGACACCATAATTTATATTTTCAATAAATTAGGTGCCACTATTAAATTGATTGAAAGATATGACCATAAGGATGATGTTGATGATGAAGACCAACCTTATGAATGTTGGTATGTAGAACAGGATAGTCGTGATCATTCTGATTATATGATGTTTAGATTATATTCAGATAAATCATGGGGAACTGTTTGGGGATAACATATTGAAGGATAAGGTATGAACAACGACCATGTACATGAAAGTAACTATAAAGGTATAACTTTTCGCTATACAGAAGAAGCTAGCATAGATTTAAAAGAATATTACAACATTAATATCGAAGATGAAATTATTAGAGGGATTGATTTGGAATTACAACAAGTAACATCAAATGTTGTAATTCATGATAATGTAGCGTCATTACATGTGACAAAAACATGATATGATGAATAATAGGTTATTTTCAGCATAATTATATCTCCTAGTAATACACTGTGGTAGAGTGGGAAAAATGATATATCCAAATTACTAATAACCTGAGTAAATATTATGAACATATTAGATTTTTTACAATCAAAATTATTTGGTAGTATTGTTATAACAGTTGCAGCCATATATTTTTTAGCAACATTAGGTAGAGCATACAAAATTTTCAAAGAATATGGTGCTACATCAACAGAATGGACCATTTGGGTTGTTAGTATAATTGTTGTAATAATTGTTTGGTTTTTTAATACTCTCATATTATGGAAATAACCTGAAATCTTCATAAATATTATTTTAGGAGATTTTTATGAAAAAGATATTTGCATTAAGTTTGTTATTTTTATCAGGATGTGCTACAATAATTAGTGGTTCTGTACAAGAAGTATCAATTAAACATACCGGTGATGCGAAAGCAGTTATCACCAATTCCGATAATTCCATCATTTATAAAGGAAATATTCCAGCAACAGTTTCATTATCAACTGGTAATGGATATTTTCAAAAATCAACCTATCATGTTGATGTTTTAGATAAAAATAATGAGCATGTTGGGTTAGGAATTATTGATAGTTCCTTGAATAATTGGTATTTTGGCAATTTGTTGGTTGGCGGCATAATTGGGATGGTATTAATTGATCCATTCACTGGTGCCATGTGGACTTTACCTAGTGAAATAACTATTAAATAATGAATCTATTAGATCAAGAACAAAGTCTTAGAAATCAAATATTTCAATATTTTGGATATAAAGAAGATTGGTGTATATATCCATTTGATGATGCCAGGGATTATTTCTGGCGAATACAAAATAATGATAATGTGATTTTTTCTGAAACTGAAGAAGATCTTGATTCTGATGGAAATTATTATCGTAATGAGATATATACTCAACGATTTTTAAATAAATGGGTATATCGTGGAGAAGAATACACCATGATATTAGTTGATACCCATACTGATGGTAATAAGTTTTTACAAATTTTTGATAATTCAAAAGAACGAAATATATAATGGGTCAGTGGTGGAATGGCATACACGATGCGCTTAGATCGCATTGCCGGAAGGATTGTGAGTTCGACTCTCACCTGACCTACCATATAATTGAAAAATAGGAAACATGATGGCTGTTTTAATTGCAATATTGATTGTAGTTTGTGGATTTTTGTATGCAAAATTTGATTATCATACAGACCATGCTAGATTTTTACGTGGATTGAATGGATGGTTTGTTTTCATGCTTAGTGTCGGTGTTGCCATTGGGATTGTTGTGGGATCATTGCTATAATGGCTAAACAATTCAGGCCACCTAAAGCAAAAGATGGTGAACTTAGATTACAATATGGAAAGTTGGAACGTAAAGATCCAGATGATATAATTGTATTCTGGGGTGATGGTGCAGGACATAATGGTGCAGATAGTGCATTATTATTTCAAGTTTTCTGTAATGAAAGATACAGACCAGGGTCGATGATTTCAGAACAACCATTGGTAAAATTATTAGAAGAACGTGGATACGACCTTAGTACATTAAAATTTAGTATTAAGAAAAAACAGTAAATATATTATTGTTTAGGAAAAAAATATGACACGTAAAGAAATTTTACAAGCAATGTTAAATGGCGACAGAGTATCGAAATTGGCATGGGCTAATCCAGATAATCCAATCAAGTATTTGGAATATGATTCCAATACTATTATGACATTGGTTTATAAGGATGGGGTAACTCAACCGCACACTGAAGTATTTGCAAATACTGATGAATGGGAATTGTATACTGCACCAGAATGGTTTGATGGTATACCCAGTCAAGGTATCATTTGTTATGTTGATCAAACAACAGTTGATATAATTTATACTTATGACAGAGTAACTAGGAAATTTGGAGGATTGTACAAACAATATTCAAATGTAAATCCAATGAGTACATCTGAAATTGAATTATTGTATATTACACCATATTTATAATGAATACCTGTACTATTTGTAATAATGACACTGTATTTATTGATAATATAGATTTCAATAAATCTAGTATTGGAATACATGGTGGGGGGAGTGATATTCTTATCGAATATAGACGATGCCCATATTGTGGGTTTGTGTATACACCGACCATGTATGACTGGGGTGATAGTAAACTTGGGTATTATGTATATAATGATGATTATGCTATAATAGATCCAGATCATGAATACACCAGACCATTCACCAATGCATGCTTTATTAATAATAAATTATTAAAATATTTACCTAATATAACTCATTTTGATTATGGTGGTGGGAAAGGATTATTATCCAAAACATTACAAAGCAATGGCTGGAATTCCATATCATATGACAAGTATTATGATAGCATAGAATTAACTAGTTTGTATAGTGAATATAATCTAATTACTGCATTTGAAGTATTTGAGCATTGTATTGACATCCATGCAACAATGATAGAACTGTTACATAGGTTATCACCTACTGGTGTTATATTATTTTCGACATTAATTAATGATAAAAATATATCAATACCGCTAGAATGGTGGTATGCATGTCCTCGTAATGGACATGTTAGTTTATTTTCAACCACTAGTTTACATGTGTTAGCAACATATTATAACTTAAATTATGAAAAAATAAATAATAATCTTCATATGTTCTATAAAAATAAACCTGATTGGGCTAACTTGTTAGCGTAGAAGCGTTGACATCAAACCATAATCATGCTATAATATATTATAATTGATTTTAGAGAGAAATAGTATGACATTTTTTGAGATGGTTGAACCCCAAACGATGTTTGATTTTGTTTTTGGTGCATTTCAAGATGAAGAAATGTCCATTGATGAATGTAATCAAGTTGGAATGAATATGCCAGATGGGTATCAGTTCCATTTTCTTGAAGAAGACGAATTATAAAATTTAGGATAGTTACAGCAGTAATTTTAGCATTCCACGCCTGTTACGCAAGTTCGAAATTGATAAATAATTAATGGATTATAAAAAAATATATAATAAATTAATTATTAGAGCGCAATCTAGAAACATAGATAATGAATACCATGAGAGACATCATATTATTCCTAAGTGTATTGGTGGAACAAATAATAAGGATAATTTGGTTAAACTAACACCAGAAGAACATTTTTTATGCCACGTGTTATTGGTAAAAATATATCCAGAACATCACACACTAATTTATGCTGTTAATAAAATGTGTCAAGGCCATAAAGGCAAACGAATCAATCGAACGTTGTATGGATGGTTGAAAAGAAGATTCACTAACACCATTTCCGATAATCAACGTGGTGCGAATAATAGCCAATATGGTACTATTTGGATAACTAACGGAGAAATAAATAAAAAAATCCTAAACACTGAATTAATTCCAGATGGATGGTATACCGGAAGAGTACTATTACATAGGAGAGGAATCCCTCCACACCCAATGACAGAAGAAATAAAGGAAAAAATCTCTATTAATCGAACTGGAAAAGGGCTTGGAAATACTCCGTGGAATAAAGGAAAAATTGGTGAACAGATACCATGGAATAAAGGTATAACAACAGGTAAGCAGGAAGTTGTTGTTTGTCCATATTGTAATAAAAGTGGTGGCACATCAAACATGACTCGATATCATTTTGATAATTGCCGTTATAAGTAAGTCATACGATTTTGATTTACTGTTGTATTAATAGCATAAATGGTCCGGTACATGAATAAATATTTAGGAAATGACCAGCTGTCTGATGTAATAGCCAATGTTGTTACTATTACTGGTGTACCAGTATCAGGTAGTTTATTTAATAAATTTTTTAATATTTTTTAAATTCAAGTTCAATTCTTGATTTGTGCTCCAATATAGGAATAAAAATGATAAAACAAATAGAAAAAATTGATTTGTTAGATGTAACTAAATTGACAGAAGGTGATAGGGTAATATTTACAGTAGATACTGGTACGTTACCTATGCATAAAATTCAAGAATATTTTGATAGCATTATCCAAGCGGCTCGTCAAATTATCCCGGAACCAATTCATATTTCAATTGTGCCAAAAACAATCGAAATTACGATAGAAAAAAGTTAAAATAAACAATTATGGTCATATGGCAGAGTGTTTATGCGCCGGTTTGCAAAACCGTGTTTACGTTGGTTAAAATCCAACTATGATCTCCAATGAATTATGGGTTAGTGGCAGAGAAACATATGCAGATGGTATCGCAACCATCGTACATAGTAAACACTAACAGTGGACGAACAGTACATACAATAGAGTAATGTCTATTCTAGCCCGCCAAATTTGTCTAGACATAGACAAATAATTATGTTATAATACAAATATGACATAATATTATATACTACATGATACACTACATATTTGTGGCAGAGAGAATGCAGATAGATTGATGTTAACAACATATATATTGCATACTACAGTTAGTATGAATCTATCAAATACATTAGCGTAACGAACTAGTCAATATTATACTATAAAATATCATATTGGGTTGTAAGATCGGTTTATAATTGAGATATAAGCAATGAGTATGATCCTTAGACAATAAGTCTAAAAGCACTACGTATTACTATACACCATAGATATGGCAGAGAATTATGCAGGTTGTAGTAGTCAGGCTACTATTTTCCAACGATGAAGGTAATGAGTCATCCACTATGAGAAGGCATTTAAGGCACGTGTATAGTAATATAAGAATTATTATTTTATTGATAGGATGGAGAATAACCATCACTAGTATGACTACGAATCATATTGGGTGGCAGAGTATAAGAATGCAGACATTTAATAATAGTTGTAGGGTAAATTCAGCAAAACCATAATTATATTAATGGAGTTTGAAATCGGGTATTCAATACTGGAGATGTTGGCGAAAGTCATAGAGATCTGTGAAGGTATAATACATATGAGCAAACAAACTTGGGACCACGTTAGCCAAGGAAAATAATCGTAATCTTTACCCTGATATTTTATTTTTTGGAATAAACATGAACATCAATGAATTAAAAGAATACCCTCCAGCTGATGAAAATTGGTCTGATGAGAAAAAAGAAGAATATAATATATTGATTAAACAATTGAACGCAATTCATGAGTTTGGTGATATTGTTACTCGATGGGCAAACAACCCAGAAGTACTAAGAAAACGAGAAGAATATCTTCGGTTAAAAGCAGAAGGTAAACTATGAAGGTTTGTGAAATATTAGATCCTATTCATAATAAACATGACACTAATGATATCTTAAAAAATGATAAAGTATATTATTTGGACAAATATTATGATATTCTTGAGAATCTAACAAATAAATTCACAATCCCATCATCATGGTTATATTCACATGAAGTTGATATAGTGAAAGACTGGGTTAATGAAAATCAAGATAGTATATTCGGTTCATTTCATGAACATACTAATAGATGGAATATTAAACTTAATAAATTAAAAAAATATTTTGACATACCATAACTTATATGGTATAATAAGGTTATATACAGCAACAACTTAAAATTAACATTAACCTGATAGGTGAAACATGAGCTTTTCAACAGCAGTACAAAACACCCAATTCGAAACCACTACCGCAAATGGTATGGTAGCTTACACAACTTCTTGTGACAACTTGGTAAATTTGTTTTTCGCAATAGGCGCATCACGTGGAAAAGATATTACCCCACAATTCGAACGAGCATTTCAAGAAGATAAAGAATTAGCCATCAAGGTGGCATTATGGGCACGTGATGTTCGTGGTGGTGCAGGTGAACGTAAAATCTTCCGTGATATTCTGCAATATATGGAAACAAACCATCCAGAAATGCTGGAAAAAGTAATTCCATATGTTCCAGAATATGGTAGATTTGATGATTTGTTAATTTTCACTACCAAACATTTTAAAGATCAAGCTTATGGATTGATCAAAGAAGCATTGGATGCTGGAATACAAGCTAAATTATATCTTTCAAAAATTGAAGAGATGTCGGAAGATGACTGTCAGAAATTGTTATTAAAACTTCGTCAAGAAGGTTAGAAATATAATAATCAGATTGTTGAAACCAGTTTTTACCTAATTTTATATCCAATAAATTTGATATTTCTAATAATCTGATTACTTGTGGTCTATTTAACTTGTTATATCTAGATAATTGACTATTATTGTACATACTAATATCAGGAGCATATACAGGTAGTTTTAATATGGTAGATAATGTGTTATTCAGCCAGTCGTCGTCCTTATACACCCAATTAGATGGTAGTGATATTTTTCTTTTATATGCATGAAATTTTAGTTCCAAAATGACTGGTCTAGATCTTAATGTTCTCTGTGCAATTATTGATGATTTATTACCATCTTTGTTGGCGGCACATGCATTACCGTATTTAATTAAATTCGTTTTATTCCGTTTTGCGATGGAGTTGGATGAATTTAAATTACACCCAAGGTCACCATATCTTTGTATATGAGTGACCTTGGCTTTTAATTTTATCGATGGAACTAATGAGGGGTGTTCTTTACCATATCTTGCTAAACATGTTAATGCAGCCTGTTCTCTTACAGGAACAGTGTGCAGTTGTGATGCAGTTCCACCACCATTAATTCCATTTTCTGGTATAATATTTGCCCATGCAGTTGATTCTACTATATTATGTTCTGCACTAAATTTAATAGCAACATCGATACAGGAATTAACATCAGTGTAATAACCAATTACTGAAGTAGTGACATTATTTCCATGAATTTTTAAATGATTTAACCAGCGTTTACCAGAACCTTTATATTTAAATGGATCATTTATTGTTTTACCAAAATACTGAAGGCCAGTAACGTTGTGTGTTTTGATATATAAATATGTTGGTTTAAAGTTTGAATAAATATTCATGTTGATAGTCTCCTAATGACTGTTAAAGTAGATGGATATCCCCATATCGCGATCTACATCTATTATTTATCAAAATATTTCTTGATTTTTTCTATATACCTGATATAATAAAGTATACTTTCTTTAATAACTTTCCAGAGTGAATAATATGACTTCTAAAATCGAACTTACTAACCTGTTAAAACAACAATTAAACACTGCAGGAACATGCTGTAAATGGCTTCCTCGTGAAAAATCATCTAAAAAAGACATTGCTATAGAATTGAGACAATTCTTCAAACTATCACCTAAGATGTATAGAAAAACTGTTGCTGATATGTCAGAAACGGTGGAGGATTTGATGTGCGCCCAACAATGGGATTCCATTGAGTTTTCACATGTACCATCTGTAGCTGCAGCACGATACCAAAAAGCATTTAATAAAAATGCTCCTGAACAATATACCGCATATAAAGCTGGATTGGTATCAGGTGATACCAAAATTAATGCTAGTGCAATTTATCCTCATGATGTGGTAAAATCAGTTAATACTGGTGATAGGGACGTTGCATTGGCACAATGGGAAGCATTGCCTAACTATATGACTGGTGGTAATATTTTGGTTATGGCAGACGTTTCTGGTTCAATGACTTGTTCAGTCGGTGGCAATCCTAACCTACGTTGTATAGATATTTCTATTGCACTTGGTTTATACTGTGCAGATAAAAATACTGGACCATTTAAAGATGTTGTATTGACATTCTCTGAAAATTCTCGTATTGAAGTTCTGAAAGGAAACTTGATTCAAAAAATGAATCAATTGAACCGAATGGAATGGGGGATGAGTACATCATTGGCATCAGCATTCGATGCTATTTTGAAAGTTGGTTTGGATAATAAATTGACCGATGAAGAAATGCCAAAATATTTGTTAATATGCTCTGACATGCAATTTAATCAGGCATGTAATAAATATGATTGTGCTTTACTAATGGTAAAAAGAAAATATGAAAAAGCAGGATTTACTTTGCCGTCGATCATATTTTGGAACCTGAATGATGCAGGCCATGTACCTGTAAAATTTGATCAAACAGGAACTGCAATGGTAAGTGGATACAGTCCAAGTATATTACGTAGTATTTTAGCAGCTGAAAACTTTACACCAGTTTCGATTATGCTTGATACTATCAACTCAGGTCGATATGATGTTGACTTAGCATAAAATACTTGACATAACCATAATAAAGGCGTATGATATACTTATAAGTTAAGTAAATTATACGCCTTTTTATTTGGAGATTATTATGAGTGGTAAAATTACTGGTTATTGTTCTTGCTGCGGTCACCCAAGAATCGATGGCATCATTGAACATGACCCAAGTTGTATTTCACATGATGTGGTTGAAAATCCTGAACCAGATCATGAAATGGAATCAGTAATTGCCGATGGAATTCAATTCGTGACATCATTGACTGCATATTATGGTCCAACTAAAGGAATGGAAGTTTGGGATGCAATGGGAGAAGCAGTCGGTAAATCATTGAAACATAAAATTTTTATGGCAATGATGTCAGGTGGAACATCCCACACGGTAGCATTTCGTGCTGCCGCTGCAGAGAGTGCAGGTAATGCTGTGCCAGTTATTAAATGTATTACAACATTCACGGGATTTGGTTTTAAAGAAGCAAAAGATTATTGGGATGCTTCTAAAATAAATATCCAACACATCAAATGCAGTGATGCAAAAGTTGCAACTGAATTTAGAAAAGAGTTGCGCAATCTTGGATGTCAAGTTTCTTAATCACACTATATAGGTAAAAATAAAATGAAATATATTATTATGTTATGCGGTATTATGTTGTCGTATCATGCAAGTGCCATTACAACTAATGATTTAACAGGGTTTGATAACCTAACGGCTGTACAACGAGCAGAGATTGCAAAAACAATCGCTGAGACAGCGGCGTTAAATTCAAAACCTAACCAAGTTATTGCACCATCAGCAGAAGATATTGGTAAGTATGCTGATATTGGACAAAGTGTTGCTAAAGCACTCGGTGCAGCAATGAAAGAATTAAACGTTGAAGCCAACAACTTTTTAACTACACCGGTTGGTATGATTACTACTGGACTAATTGTATACAAAGTACTAGGTAATGATGTATTAACACAAATACATGACATAATTCAATCATTTGTGTTTACAACAATTTGGTTGGGATATTTATTCTGGTATATTAGAAACAATCGTGATGTTAGAATCAAGTATTCTACTACTAAATTTAATTGGTTGAATAATCCAGTGATTGAAGAATACTACAAAGAAGGTTTATCAGATGACCGGTCATGGGCTATAGTTCTTATTTCACTGTTTTGCTTGGCGATTACCATTATATTGCTATAATACAAAGGTGGTTATCATTATGGTAATCACCTTTTTTATTATGGAGATATATAATGCATCCAACTGCATACAAAAATTGCACAGAATTTAAAGACACCTATCATGATCATTTAATCAATATTAATGATGATTATAAAATCATTGAAATTGGTTCCCAGGACGTAAATGGAAGTTTACGTCCTATATTCCCCCCTGGATTAGAATATATTGGCGTTGACTTTGTTGATGGAAACGGAGTTGATGTTAAATTAGATGATCCATATGTTCTACCATTTGCCGATAATTCCACCGATGTTATCGTATGTAGTAGTGTATTTGAACATTCTGAATTATTTTGGGTATTATACTTAGAAATAATGAGAGTATTAAAACCTCATGGATTGTTCTATTTGAATGTACCCAGTAATGGTGATGTTCATAGATGGCCAGTAGATTGCTGGAGATTTTATCCTGATTCCGGTGATGCATTAGTTACCTGGGGCAAACGTAACGGTCTTAACTCGGTGCTCCTAGAATCGTACACAAGTGCGCAGAATAGAGGTATTTGGAATGACTTTGTGGCTGTTATTTTAAAAGATGTTGCATATGTCGAAGAATATCCAGAACGAATACTTGATAAAAAAACTGATTTTTGGAACGGTAAGAAATATGGTTTGGATGGTTTTGTAAAACCTGCTACAATATCCGAAGATCAAAAAAAGGTCGAAGTTATCCGTAAAGTTACAACAGGTGAGATACCAGTATCATGAGTTTTTTTAATTTGGATTCTTTCGTAAGTGATTCTTTTAAGCGCGAACGATTTGTAGGACCACCATTTAAAGATATTATCACCAATCGTTCGTTACTTACGAACACTGGAAATAAATTAGCTGAGTATTTAAAATTAGATATACATGATGGTCCATGGTTAGCCGGTGGTTCTGTCAGAAAAATGATGAATCGTGAAGTTATGAGTCATTCAGATTGGGATATATTTTTCAAAGATAACACTCAATTTGCATTACTATCTTCTAAATTAAGAGCATGTAGAGAAGGTAGTATTATATTTTCATCAAATAATGCCGAAACATTTTCGTTTAATGTTGGACATGAGGTTCACATCCAACTTATTAAACGAAAATTTTACAATTCGGTAGAAGATTTATTAGATGACTTTGATTTTGGTATCTGTAAATATGCAACTGATGGATATAAATTAAAAGTTGGTGAAACTACTTTCGCAGATGAAAATAACAAAACCATTACATGTGAACCAGATAAGATAAGTAGAGCCGGATTTATAAAACGATTAATAAAGTATATATCATATGGTTATACTCCTGATAAAGAATTAATAAATCATATTACAAATAACGAACTTTTACTTGATTTTAACACTGAAGTATCTGATTATGAATTTTGAAAAATATTATCAATGGAGTTTAATAGATCCTAAGCCTATCGTATTTTTCAATAATGAAATTGATGATTGGTGTGTATATTGGAATGGGATATTCATGTTATATAATGCTGCATTTAGTGTAGCTGGATATATGATGTTTAAATCCCCAATCGCTACAGAAACAGCAGCGATATGTAATCACAAGTTTAGGGTATATTTAGAAAGTGGGTTTTTTGATAAAATAAAGGATGATAGTTGGTATTCAATTGCAGGGTCCGGTGTAGTTTCATATTATCAAAAAAAATTAGCACCACATATAAAATCAAATCTAAAAGGATTTGATAAATTTGAGATTCTACGAATATTTCTTAAACGTTATGAATGATGATATAGAATATAACGATTTGTTAGGTAATCCAATTGTTGAAGGATCACCAGTTGGATATGCCGATGGTAATACTATTAAAGTGGGGACTGTTGAAAAAATGACTCCAAAAATGGTAAAGATTCGAAAGTTAAGAACAGGTGATAAACGATATAGAAGTTCTGAAACATTATTACGATATCCTTATGATATTGTTGTTCTTGATCAAAAATTAGTTACAATGTATTTGTTGAAATTATGATTACTGATAAATTAGGTTCTAAATTGGAAGTTGGTGATGAGGTTTTGGTAAGTTATAAAAATAAGTTAGTCAAAGTGTCCATCACCAGATTTCATAAGGAATATGCGGTGCTACGAATGAACCCGTATGTATGTATATCAGCACGAGCAAAAAATACATTTAAAATATAATTCTAACTAGGGCGATATAATCTCATACGCTGGTGAACACCAAATGAATCATGTTCTTCCCCACATTCCCAACTAAAATTGTATGCTAACTCAAATGGAGCAAATACAAAACCATTCATTTCTAAATATGCCCGATTTAATTGGCATATCATGACATCTTCCAAGTAATGATAGGTTAATCTGTTATCAGTCGCCATGAACTCCATTAATTTTCTACTTCTTAATGAAAAACCACCATTTCCAACCGTAAATGTTGATGGAACTCCATTATATAGAAGATTAGATGGCCATGGTGCTCCTATATAGTCATATAATAGGAAGTTATCATCCCACATTGCCATATTTCTAACGAATCCATCCCATTGTGCTATTAACATCTTCTCAGTGTTGCAATATTTGTATAATTCATATATCATGAAGTCAGAATACTGTTCTATAGTGGTTATTGGATCGATTTTGATTATTTCTGGTGAATCAATGTCCAAACTTGTTAAAATTTTGGCATCACCAAACTTAATATTGGCGCAACAATGGTCAAATGCTAATTTTGCTCTATCATATTCTAAACAATCGACGATTAGTAATGTAACATTTGGTAAAAATAGTTTAGACATGGTGTAAATAAATAAGTAAAAATGTATTTAGGATTTTTTAATGGCTATTAATAGAAAATATGATTTAGAAGTTGATTTATCAGAGGTTGAGTGGATGAAAAAAAAGATACAAAGCTCTGAAATGTATGCTCAAAACTTATATGCAGCACTATGTAACAATCAATTTCAAAAAATTGATAATTGGTGCATACTTTCTGATGAAATGTGGTCATGTTCATGGCGATATGCTGGTGGTATAATGGCAAATATACGTGGTGAAGGTGATTACATGGACTATTATTGTTCAGGAATTGGTACAGCAGAGTTGACACCTATAGAAGATGATGGTATAATACGAATGCATCTTCCAGAAAGTGCAGTATCAGATGAAGTAAGAGAAGATCTGCGTAAATTAGGATGGATTGTGGTTCCATATGATGATAACGACTTATACATATGATGAAATATTCACTGATCTTCCAGATGGTTCGGCATTAATGACGATTCCAGAAGATGTGTGTGGTAAAATTGGTTTGAATCCAGGTGATACTGTGATTTTGACTGTCGATAATGATAAACTTTATATTAAAAAACAAAATGGCAAAGAGTGATGTGATTGAGGTAGTTGGTTCGGTGATTGATGTATTACCAAATTCAACATTCAAAGTAAAATTAGAAACAAATGACCACATGGTTCTATGTTATCTAAGTGGACGACTTAAACAACATAAGATTAAGATCGTACTGGGTGATACAGTGAGAATAGAAATGTCACCTTATGATTTAGCACGTGGGAGGATATCATTCCGTTTATAATGTTAAACAGTAATTACATCCACATCTTGATCTCAGATGTACATATGGGATTTGTTCAAACGCACCATGAATTGGACAAATAATAATCATTGGATGTCTGGCTCCATTATAATTTTTAATGTCGTATATAAATTTATTATTAAATTTGTGACTAGCTTGTGTAGAAAACTTTAAAAATGCAGTTTTTGATTTTGAAATACCTTTTTTAATATTACCACACGCTGGGCAGCCACATCCAGCCAAATGATCCATTGGGGTTTGGTACCATTCTCCGTGTTTTGGACATATAAGAATAACAGGGGTATGGTGATTGATGTGTGCAACTTTATCATAATTATACTTATTACCATGGATGCCCATTGATTTTGTTATAAATTCTGCGGTTGGCATTTTATTTGCTGCTGCAATTTTTTTCTTAGTTTCTGGTGAGCATGGACCGGTTGATATCCCTTTTCTACATAATGACATATTATTTAAATGTGACACTGTAAATGGCCCTTTTGCCATACCCTTGCCATACCCAATAAGAGAATTTGAAATCTTTTTTCTAGTTTCAATAGATGGAGACCCACCACCATCCAAACCATTTTCTATTATTAAATTTGCCCAATCAGGTGATTCCACGATACGATTTTCTATTGAAAAATTTATGGCATAGTTAACTAATTCATCGATATCAGTAAATAATTTACACCATGATGTTACTATATCAGCTCCATGCTTTTTTAAATGACGCTTCCAGTGTTTACCAGAACCGTTGTAATTAATAGGATCTAATATTGTTTTACCAAAATATTTCAAACCAGTTTTGTTATGTTGTTTTATGTAAAGCCATGTTGGCTTAAAGTTATCAAATTGTGATGATGTATAAATATTAATGCTTGACATAGTTGTATCCTTATGATATAATAAAAGTATGTTAAGAGTAGATGGGAACGGCTATTCCGCGATCTACCTATATTTATCATTACACAAATACCGATATTATGAATAAGTTGACAAATGAACTTCGAGTGTGCTGTGCTGCATTTCGTGAATCAGGTGGATATAGTTCACATAAAGATGATCCAGATGTTGTATTCAGGTTAGCTGAAAATACATTGTATAGAGTTCACGCTGATGCACCAATCTGCACAGTAACTGATCAAGATATTACGTTGGCTGATGAAATGATTGATTTCATTCGTAAATATAGAAATCTAGAATCACTTGAATTCAATAAGGATGAATTAAGTTATTCCCAAAGTTATTTGCTGTCAATTTTTAGATTATTGGATACTGAGCGAGTATCATTAACCAATCTCCGAAAATTAGCAAAATTACCGGATTTTTATGTAAAATATAAGTCATCTAAAATTATAAAGCGTAAGGCAAAATTCGTAGAAGATAGTATTCTGGGTAATCCAGGTGAAATGATATCAAATGTACTATGTGAAATTATCCATACAATCAAAACAAAACATTATAATGGGTATAATGTTACTGGTATAATTGATTACAAATTGGTTTCTTGGTACAGTCCATATGAGTTATCATTGGGAATGTATAGCATAACTACTGCTATTATAAAAAATACAGACTATTGTTATTATGCAGATAAAAATGCCACTAGGCTGACTGCAATTAAAGGATATAAGATTAACGATGAATCGAATTAGAATTTTATCGGATTTACATACTGAATGGTATGATTATACTATTACTAATCCATCTGATGCAGATATATTAATATTATCTGGTGATATCATGTTGGCGCATGCATTTCATGATTATCCATATGGTTCATTGCCTGTTTGGGACGACGAGAATGAATATGGTCCCACACAACAACTAGCAATACGTTTTAGAAGATTCTTGGAAACAGCCAGTAAATTATTTAAACATGTGGTTTATGTTGCCGGAAATCATGAATTCTATCATTCTAAATTTCATGAATCAATTGATGATTTAAGAAATGAATGTGCAAACTATGGAAATATTCATTACTTAGAAAATGAAACGATAACCATCGATGATATTAAATTCATTGGTTGTACATTATGGACTGATTTAAATAATTACAATCAATTGACAGAATACATCGTCAAAGATTGTATGTCAGATTATAAAGTTATTAAAAATGATCATGCTGGGTATAGAAAAGTATTACCGATTGACACAATCAAGCGTCATCAAAAATCATTAGATTACTTAAAGAAAGAATTAGCATATTCTACAAATGATAATGTTATTATTTGTACTCATCATGCTCCTAGTTTTCAAAGTGTAGATGAACGTTTCGCGCATGAAAAAGAAATGAATGGTGCATATGCCACTAATTTAGAAGAGATGATATTGGATAATCCACAAATAAAGGTGTGGACGCATGGGCACATGCATAATTATAAAAATTATATGATAGGACAAACTAATATAATCTGTAATCCTCGTGGTTATATTTCTGAAAGATATACAGAATATACTGGATGGGATGAATTTTTGACTATTGAGATTTAACATGAATAATTATTTATTTTGGACTGTTGTCATTTTATTAAGTGTTTTTATATTGCCAAACATTATAGATCATGTTATAATGACTAACACAATTAAAGATTTTTCTGAAACCCCCTTAGTAAATGGTGAATATAATAATGAGTAATTTAATCCCGGTTGTTGTTGAACAATCATCGCGTGGTGAACGTAGCTTCGATATTTTTAGCAGAATGTTGCGTGATAGAGTGATTTTTATCAATGGCGAAATCCATGATGAAATGTCACATGTCATTGTTGCACAACTATTATTCTTAGAATCAGAAGATCCAACCTCTGACATAAGCATTTTTATTAATTCTCCTGGTGGATCAGTTACTGCAGGATTGTCCATCTATAATACAATGGAGTTTATCAAACCAGATGTTGCAACTTATGCAATGGGTCAAGTGTGCTCAATGGGTTCATTCCTTGCACAAGCTGGTGCACCCAGTAAACGATTTATTCTTCCAGATACCAGAACAATGATTCACAGTGTATCTGCTGGCACCCGTGGTACTATCCACGATATGAAAATACAGTTCGAAGAATCTGAGCGGTTGAATGAACGGTTGACAGAGTTGTATGTTAAACATAATTCTGCTGGAAAATCATATGATGATTTTAAAAATGCAATGCAACGAGATTTTTTCATGAGTGCAGACGATGCTGTCTCATTCGGGTTAGCGGATAAAGTGATAGAAAAACGTCCATAACTTGATAATTGATTAAAATTGTTAACTTAATCAATTATTTCCGCACCAACATCTGATATAATAAACATAGCCGGTGATAAACACCGTGTATTTCTAATAACTTAAAGGTACTATCATGATTAAATATATTGTATTGTTAATGGCATCTATTGTATGAGTAGATGCCTATGCGACTCCGGCTATAGCCACTGCAAATGGTACATCCAACTGTGCTGCATGCCACGCTGGTTACCCATCTGGTAGTTTAAAGACTACTGGTAAAAACGGTATTGCTGCATTTTGTTTAGCAAAATACCCAACAATGGGAGGAGCATACAATGGTTCATTTGTTTGTACAGCACCAGTCGCAACAGCAACTCCCAACCCAACTGCCACGACAAAACCGACCGTTACTGCAACACCAACTGCCCAACCTACATCTACACCCAAACCAACTACGCCATCAACAAGTACCCCGGTTCCAACCAGTACACCATTACCAACAAGTACACCATTACCAACCACACCACCAACACCTACACCAACTTCTACTCCTAAACCTACTGCGACACCTAAGCCAGTTGTGCATAAAACCAATGCAAAACTACCAAACAGTGCCCCAGTTATCTTTTCAACAGAAAGTGTTTGGAATATTAAAGCTGGAGTTGAATCTAAAATATCAATCCAAGTTTATGATAAGCAAGAAGATGTGATTACGCTAGATGGTATTTTACCAATTGGTGCGACATTATCTGATATTTACACATCTGAACACACTGGAATTCCAACTATTGATATAATTTGGACCCCAACCGTTGAACAAGCAAATTTGTGGCACACTGTGACATTAAAAGCAAAAGAACCAGATACTTCAAAAAAATTAGTATCTAAAAAACCAATTGTTCTTAATATTTACGTGTATGACACAACAGATCCTATTAATAAAGTGGTTTTTAATCCAGCCATTGTAAAAAACAATATGGTGATTATTGGTGGTAAATTGGTATTAGATGAAAGTACCGATGAAACATATTTTATCAATAACTACAATGTGGCCTCTGTGTGGGATGATAGTCATGATTTGGTAATTGATACTGATATGAACTGGAAAATGGCACCATTTATGTTCGACCCATATCAATCATGTTTGGCAAAAGTACAAATAGGAGCTACAATTGTTTACCACCAACTCTTAAACTGTAAATAACATGAAACCATTCGAAATCATCCAACAATTAGAAACCGATAACAGTAGATTATTCAAAGAAAGTGTTATCTTGGATGCAGCACAGTCACAAAATGATGAGTTTTTTAATGGATTAAAATACTGTCTTGATGCATTAACTACTTTTGGAGTGAAACAATTACCAGTTGCCAAAATTGATGGTCCTGGTATCACCTGGGATGATTTCGAAGGATTGCTTATACAATTACGTGATCGAGACCTTACTGGTCATGCAGCAAGGGATGCAATCCAAACAATGATGGAATTGTCTATTGCAGATGAATGGAATTTCTGGTATCGTCGAATATTAGATAAAAATCTAAAATGTGGCGTAAATGAAAAAACAGTCAATAACGTTGTTGATAAACAGTTTAATCAATATCACGTACCAGTATTTTCTGTACAATTGGCACATGATTCTGCAAAACATGAATCAAAAGTAAAGGGTAAAAAACTAATAGATATAAAATATGATGGTGTTCGTATTGTTTCGATAGTGTATCCAAATGGCCATGTGTGTCAATATAGTAGAAATGGAAAAGAATTTATAAACTTCCCACAAATTCGAAACCAGCTTGGTCAAATGTCCATTCATTTAGATCAACCGTATGTTTTTGATGGTGAGATAATGGGTTCTAATTTTCAAGCATTAATGAAACAACTTTATCGAAAAGATAATGTTGTTACAAATGATTCAGTATTGTATTTGTTTGACATGATCCCACTTGTTGATTTTCAACGTGGTAAATGTGAAATACCACAATACGAACGTCTTGAAAAATTGCATAATTGGTATGGCAGAAACATATTTTTGGCTCTTGCTAATTATATACAAGTTGTTAATCAAGAGTTGGTTGATTTAGACACTGCAGAAGGTAACATACGATTCAAACAACTTAATGAAACTGCAATTGCTGGTGGATTTGAAGGAATAATGTTAAAAGATCCCGATGCTCCGTATGAATTAAAACGTTCAGTGGCATGGCTAAAGAAAAAACCTGTTATATCAGTTGATCTTGTTGTATTTGATGTAGTAGAGGGTACTGGTAAATATGAAGGGATGATGGGGGCATTCTCGTGTAATGGAATAGATGATGGACGATTAATTGATGTTAGTTGTGGTTCTGGATTTTCAGATGAACAACGAGGTGAATATTGGATAAATAAACGTGATATTATTGGAAAAACAGTAGAAATTATGGCAGATGCTATTACACAGAATCAAGATTTAACTTACTCATTGCGTTTTCCAAGATTTGCTGGATTTAGGCATGACAAATAATTCATCATTAACAATCGAACAATTGATATTGTTTAATAATGATAAATGCCCATTTTGCAAAACATCAATGCTCCTATTTAGAACACAGTTTATGAAAGGGTGTGTTGATTGTTATAGAACATACAGTTGGCCACTAAAAGAAGATCAACAACCATTAATTAAATATCAGAGGTAACATGAACTACTGGAGTTGTAGCAAACTTGCAGACAAAATTCGCGGAACAACAAAACCATATAGTGAAACATGGGAAGGATGGGATGATTGGCATAAAACAGCAAAAGATGATTTCCCGTTTCGATATTGGTTAGTTGAAGAATTTTTTGATGATGTGCAAAAGTTTGTTAATTATATCCCTGGTAAAATTAATGATGTCAGATATTATTTGAATAATAGATTCACTACAAAAACCCATGCGTTAACGTCTAATTTAAAAAAAGGACAATGGTACGATTTTGATACTAGAATCTTAAACTGTTTGTTTGATGAATTGGTAAACTTCGTTGAAGTGGAAAAAGCATGGCATTACTGTATGTGGAGTAAAGATGCACAGAAAAAATATGCTGTACCCACATTCCGCAAATATTGGTTGTTAAGATGGTTTAGAGAGTGGAGATGCCCTGAAGCTGGAGTCGATTATTTAAAATGGGAAATGACATTAACCAATGAAGAATACACCCATTGGTTAGATCAGGATTATGGAACACCAACATTACAAGCTATTGCAGCAAAAGAACAATTAGAATTGTATGAATGGTGGAAAAATATTAGACCAAATAGACCAGACCCATATGATATTAGTGGATGGTCTGCTTATTGTGATTCACGACGATCCAATGAAGATAATTTATTTTCATATTTTAACGATAAAACACCAGAAGAGCAAAAGAAGACATCAAAATTATTAGATGTTTTACATCATATAGAAAAGGAATATGATGATGAAGATGAAAAAATGATGATAAGATTGATAAAAGTTCGTCAATCAATGTGGACATGATACAAATCGATATTTGTCCACATTGCAAACAACCACAAATGTATGATCAAAAATATGATGCATATTTTTGTGCGCTATGTAATATTTGGTTAGAACATAAATGTGACGATGAAAATTGTGAGTACTGCTCAAATAGGCCAGAACATCCATTAGAATGATAAATAGTCATACTAATTAGGAGAAAATCATGAAACTATTCGACGCACTAAAAAACTTTTTTTCAAAGTTTTTTAAAAAAGCAGTACAAGAACAATTGGATATTATTATACCAGTTGCCAGAGATGCAATCAGACAGATTGAATCAGATCCATCACTGTTGACATCTGACGCAAAACGCACCGCAGCTATCGGTATTATTTTAGCTGAACTTGCAGTAAAAGAAATTTCTTATGCAAATCGTTTAGTTAACTTGGCAATAGAAATTGCAGTAGTTGAGCTAAAAGGTATAGAATAATGAAAATTTCACAAATGATGGAGATTTTCCAAGCAGGAAAATCTGTTGCAAATCCTGAATTCTGGAAACAAAAAACCATTAATGCTAATACAATAATGGTTTTACTATCTGGATTGGTTGCTGTATTAAATATGTTTGACTGTGGTATTTGTAATATGCAATTAACCCCGGAACAACTTATTGGATTAGCAACTGGTATAACTACTGTTGCTGGTTTATTCAATATTGGATCAACTATGGCAACGTCTACAAAAGTAGGTTTTAAACCTAAGAATATATCAGCACCCGAAGAAGTTAACGTAGAAGAAGTATCTGAACCTGAACCTGCACCAACTCCGTCCAAAAAACGACTTGTATCTTCTTCGTTAAATGACGATATAGAGAAATTACAATGAGAAAATTATCATTATTCATCATAGTATTACTATCTGGTTGTGCTCGTTCACAATGTGAATTAGCTATTGATAATTTACAACCAGCTGCAAAAATCCCAAAATCTGCAAATATTGAAATTGCAGACAACATTATGGCTGATGATGGAGGTAACATATTGTTAAAAAATTATGTCAATATGTCACACCAAGTCAACGCCATAGTAGATGCGTGTCAATCTAAAAAATAATATCATTTGAGTTATGATTGGACAACTGATCATAACTCACCATCTTGTAAGATCTAAAAAATTTGCTATCATTAATAAATAATTGCATTCGGAGCGAACAATGGCGGCAAAATCACGTAAGAAAAAATCAACAACCAATATTCATACCATACGACAATCATTAAAACAAGATAACAGTCCCAGCTGGAACGGTGCAGAAGAATGGATTGATACTGAATTCAGAAGTAAATTCCACGAGGCAATGCAGTATTACAACCTCATGTTAGACAAAAAGGAATCAAAGCGATTAGTTATAAAATGGATGACTATAGAAGGATATGATGTAGATACCATACGACAATTCAAAAAAGTAAAAGATTGGAGATGCAATTCAACCATTAGTGGATTAATAAGCTGTGTGCTTAATGGAATGCCTGTAGAACGTTCCTTAGCATTGGGTAACCATGACATAAAGGGTTGGATAAGCAATCGCATTGTAAGCATACTAGAGGACAGTAAACAGGATATTTCAGAGTTTGATGACGATGATCAAATTGAAGAAAAACCAAAAGTGGATAAAAATGAAGAGATTGTTCACCGGTTTATTTCAGAATTTGATGATATTGTTGAAAAATTTTACAAAAATCAATCTATTATCATAAAAGTTGATGAACTATTACGAGAATATAACATTAAACATCAGCATGTTGCGACCATTAAATCTGCATTTGCATCAATATCAACTGAATTACAGTCAGTAGTAGAAAAAACATGTGATGAACAAATAAAAGAAGCATATAGCTCATACCCAATAAAGTTAATAAGATCATTATATGAAATATACTTGAAATTATTTGAGGAATGTGATAAACTGGTAGAAAATACCAATATCAAGAAACCTCGTGCAGCCAAACCTATCAGTAAAGAAAAGATGGTGGCAAAACTAAAGTTCAAATCAACGGATGAAAAATTGGGTTTGAGTAGTATTGATCCCATTACCATCATTGGTGCAACCGAATTGTTCCTTTATGATACAAAAACTAGGAAACTTTATCGATTTGTTGGTAAAGATGGGGGGTTATCGGTCAATGGAACCTCTATTGATAATTATGATAGTATAAAATCCATAGGAAAAACGTTATTAAAACCAGTTGAACAGTTGACAAAGTTTAAAAATAGTGGTAAACTAGCTTTAAAGACTTTTATTGATGATATTGATACATTAGATATCAAAGCATCTGGAAAATTAACTGAAAATCAAGTATTATTAAAAGCATTATGACCCTGGTAGCAGGAAAAACTCGCACATTAAAATCAATCATAGTGTATACTACTAAAATGATGTATCATGATAGTAGTATTGAACAATTTATGAAAACATCAAAAGGACGATGGGTGAAAAATAATGCTGTTTCTATCGAAAAACTATTGACATATACACCAGATGGTGATATGATGATAAATGTCAGAGTATTATTTACAGAAGAAAAGCTAATATTTTATATTCTTAAATGGAAATGACTACAATTTTTTAACAACAACTCAAGGTAACAATATGACAATTCGTACACCAAAACTGCGTGATAATTTTCGTCTATCAATCAAATGCCGCACAGTCGAGGATGAAGTAACAACTGTGATTTCAGAACAATTGGTCAAAATCTCCCCATTTTCACTCAATTCTACTCGTGACTATGCCACTGTATATTTGTATTGTGAAGATGATGTAAATAACGATCTGGCTAAAAGTATCCAATCATTAAACACTGGTACACAGCATACTAAGTTCAATATGAATTTAGAAGTACTGAATAACGGTAATGTAATTGAAACCATCACCTTTGGTGGTTGCTTACTTGGTGATATCAAACTGGGTAGTTTTGATTATTCATCATCAAAACCTGATGATATTGCCGAAGAAATCGTTCTTGGTAAGTATAACAAAGACCTGAGCCATCCAACAATTCTGACAAGAATTGCTATCAGATATGGTTCAATTAATCGCACAATTGCATAATACAGGAAACATATGAAAGCTGTTAACGGATTCACTTTAATTGAACTGATGATAGTAATTGCTATTATTGGTATTATTGCATCTATCGCAATACCTGCTCTTAACGGGGATACGATATCAACACAATCAGACTATTCGTATGGTTTAAATGGACGTATTGAAACGAGATGTATTGACCACGTTAAAATACTGATTGATGAAAATGGTAATGCACAGCCTATCAGTGGCCCAGGTGCATGCTAAATGAAAAATGGGTGTTATGTCTAAAGCATGGCACCAAATATTCATATGATTATGTGAATAAATTGTACAACATGACGAAAAGGAACTTAACAATTCCTTTTCGTTTTGCTTGTATAACAGAAGATCCACTTGGGTTGCACCCAAATATACATCATATACCATTACCAGATTACAATTTATCTGGATGGTGGTTCAAACCGTGGGTATTCAGTGATGAAATGCCTATCCATGGTGAAATTTTATTTATTGACCTCGATGTCGTCATAATTAACAACATTGACGATATATTTCAGTATGAACCAACCAAATTTAGTATCATCAGGGATTTTACTAGAGCATCGATACCAACATGGACGAAATTCAATAGTTCGGTATTCAAATTTAAATCAGCCAATTACCACCATCTTTGGGACATTCTGAAAAATGATTTTAATCAAATACATTCATTTCATGGTGACCAAGATTTTTTAAATAAATACTTAACCGATAATTTTGAATATTTTCCTGATAACTGGATACGAAGTTATAAATGGGAAGTGAGAAATAGAAATGAATTAATAAAAATCGAAAATAAGATAACATTCCAACAAAAATCAGCACCTATTATTCACCCGGACACTAAAATTTTAGTTTTTCATGGCGATCCAAAGCCATCAGATGTCATCGATGATATTATTATAAACCATTGGATCTGAGTTTTCTATTATGGATAAATAATAGAAATATGCGGAGATTTTATCCTAATGGCAACAACAATTCAATCCATCGATGTAGGGACACGTGGAAATGACGGTTCTGGTGACACCATCAGAGAAGCATTCAAAAAAGTTAATTCTAATTTTTCGTTACTATCCAGTGCAATACTTGGTGGAGATACGTTAAAATTTGCAAATCTATCCGATTTTGGAAATAAAACTACCAATCCATATAGTTCCAATCAACTTTTAATGAGCAACAATTCTGGTAATAGTATTTCATGCAGAAATATTATCGCTGGAGCAGGTGTTACCATTGATGTATCATCAGATAATAATATACTAATATCAGCAAATTCATTAGCCAATCTATATACTGATCAAATTACAGAAAGCGGTGGTAAGTATTATTTCAGTAATGAATTAGCATGGAATGCATTTACGGCTGGGTATGGTATTTTACCTATTGAACTTACTGTTGGAACTATTGCCGTTGATAGCAACGTAGTAGCATCAATTTCTTCGTTGGATTCTGAAATATCACGAGCAACTGCGGCTGAACTGGCTATTACCAATAGTATTACAACCATTTCTGATGCTATTTCATCCGAAACAACACGTGCACAATCAGCTGAATCATCATTAGCTACTGCTATCAGTAATGAAGCATCATTAAGAACAACTAGTATTAATAATGAGATAACACGCGCACAATCAGCTGAATCATCATTAGCTACTGCTATCAGTAATGAAGCATCATCAAGAACATCCAGTATTAATAGTGAGATAACACGTGCCCAAGCAGCCGAAGCATCATTAACTACTGCTATAAGCAATGAAGCATCATCAAGAACAACTAGTATTAATAATGAGATAACACGCGCACAATCAGCTGAATCTTCATTGGCATCTAGAATAACTGCATTAGAGCCATCACCATCTGCTTTAGTCGATTCTACAACTGGACCAATTACATTTACCAATGCAAATTTACCAACTGTGTTATCAATTAATGACACCCACGGTTCAGCACGGGTATATAATTTACCACTTATCGCTGGTAGATCAGTAATTATTCATAGTACTAGCAGTGATAATATTAACTTGAAGTATAGTGGAATAGATATACTCAACACTGTAATGACATCAGCTATTATTGCATGTGATGGAACAACATGGTTTAGTGTATACCAATTATAAGGAATAAAAATGACTGAATGGACTAATTACAATTTTGGAGCATTGGCTAATTCTGGAACAGCAGATGACCTTAATACTGCTTTCCACAAAACAGATAATAATTTAAAATATCTAAAAGAAAGATTAAACACATTTGACAACACCACAACCACCGGTTCTTCAGTGTTAGTAGTTGATGGTGTAAATATAAAATTCAAACCATTAATATCATATTCTCAGCAAGTTATTATAACAGATACCCCTGAACATATTATAATTAGTGTACCAGAATCTATTAATGGGTTAATTGATGATTTATCACCTACTCTTTCTAGTGATTTAGACACTAATGGGTATTCAATATTCAATAAAGTTGATGGTGAATACTCTAACCTAAAACTGAATGAAATAGCAATATCTACTGTAAATAATGCGGTAGAATTATTTTCTGATAAATCATTAGTATTAAAAACTAACAATTCTATAATATTTTCATCTGATGTAAATGCCAGTGGTAAAAATATAACATGTGGTAATATTGTAACTGATATCATTACTGTAACAACATCTATTGATGGTGTACTTACGGGTGATGTATATGGCAACGTATTCGGTAATACTACTGGAGTTCATACCGGATCAGTCATTGGTGATGTATCTGGCACGGTAGACAATATAAGTAATCATAGTATTGAAGGATTGTATAATGTTTCAACCAATGTCCCTGCTATAAATCAGTTATTAGTGTGGGATGGGATTCATTATATTCCAACCACGTTAGAGGAATTAACTGTTAAAGCACCACTGAGACTCGCTCAGATGACCACCATTGAACGAGATGCCATTACCGCTGTCGCTGGTGATATGATTTACAACACGACTGACAATGCGTTCCAGGGCTATCAGAATGGTGTGTGGGTGAATTTGAGCTAAGGATTCTACATGGCAAATATTTGGAGTATTCCTAACCCTATATCATTAGATACTATACCTGAAGCATCTGCATATCAATATACATTGCCATTAGTAGATTCTATTAATACGACTACAACATTGATATCTGGATCATTGCCTGGGGGACTTTATTTAAAAAATAATGAAATCATTGGTACACCACACGAAGTAGTATCATTAAAAAAATCAAAATTTGTTATACGAGCAGTTCTTAACAGCTTGATATCAGATAGAACTTTTACCATAAATGTTGATGGCGCTGATATTACATCATGGGTCACAAATGAAGGTGAATTACCGATTGGGCCAAGTGATTCTTATTATATACTTGATGAATCATATGTCGATTTCCAGTTGTTAGCAATTGATAATGATATTGTTGCTGGTCAGCAGTTGACATTCTGGATTAACCAAAAAGATGGAATATTACCTCCTGGACTTACATTATCACCTACCGGTAGAATATATGGATTTATAAAACCATTACTATCACAAACATTAAACCAACAATCATCTGGATTTTATGATACGAATCCATATGATAGTGCTGGATATGATAAAGGAACAATAAATTCATATGGTTTTGATTCATATGGTTTCGATTTTTTAGGATATGGTTATTCCGAGTATTATCCGCAGCCTAAAAAACTTAATAGAAATTATGAATTTGTAGTATCTATTTCTGACGGAAATACAATAACCCAACGAAAATTTAAAATATTTGTTGTTGGTGATGATTCATTTTTTAGTGACAATGATAGTTTACACTTAGGTGATACTGATTATACAGCAGACGTGAGCAGTTTAAGAAATCCATTATGGTTTACCCCAAGTGATTTAGGATCTGTACGTGCAAGCAATTATCAAACATTTAAACTAGATATATATGAAACAGAAGCAAAAAATCCAGTATTATATTCAATAGATACTTTCAATCCAGATGGAACTATATGTCAGTTACCGCACGGAATGCAATTCGATACTACTACTGCAGAAATATTTGGAATCATACCATATCAACCGGCAGTTACCAAAACATTTAATTTCACAGTTACTGCTACTAGAATTGGGAAAGTTAGACCAGAACCAATTGAAAGTACGATAGATACTTTCCCTATAAAATTAAATAACACAATTGTTTATAGAAATTATGCACTCGAATCATATGATGCATATAGAATATACACCAGTTTAGATTATATAAGTGGTGAATCCGGGGTAAAGTTGTATAGACCAACATTAAATTCTGTTTGGATATATAGAAATTTTACATCTGGTGAAACATATTATTCTGAACAATCAGTTTTATATCCATGGGAAATATATCAATGGTATGCAGATATTAATCATACAATATCTGCTACTGGTCCCACATTAACTGTATTACCAACAAACATTGGTACATATAAAAGTAACTATGATACTGCGTCATCTTCGAGGACATTCACATTAAAAGTTATTGGGGAAATAGATAATAATATTAAATGGATCACTGAATCAAATCTAGGAGTATTAGAAGTTGAAACACCTAGTACATTATATGTTGAAGCAAAATGCACTAACACAATTCGTGTTACCTATTCTATAATATCTGGAACATTGCCTCCTGGATTATATATGAATAGTCTAGGGGAAATCACTGGAAAAATAAATCAATTCGAATATCCTAGAATTACTAATTATGATTTTATCCTTGATAATGATACCACCACAATAGATAGATCGTATACATTCGAAGTATTAGCAAGTGACCTGTTCGGATTGGCACAAATATCGAAAAAGTTTACCATAGAGGTGTACGTACCAAATGATATTCAGTATAGTGACGTTTATGTAAAACCATTATTGAAACCAAAACAACGAGATGCATTTACTTCATTTATATACAATAATGAAGTATTCGAAAATGATGCAATATATAGACACGGTGATCAATATTTCGGAATACAATCAGATATGACCATGTTAGTTTATGCAGGTATAGAAACTAAATCTATGATTGATATTCTAAGCACGGTTGGTCAAAATCATTTACGAAAAAAGTTTCAATTCGGTGATGTAAAAAAGGCTGTAGCAAAAATACCCGGAACGCATACTAAAATATATGAAGTAATATATGTTGAAATATTAGATCCATTAGAAATAGGGAAAAAACACTTACCACTTAATATATTCACATCGAAAGACAATGTTCCTATAACAATTGATAATAGCCCATTTAGTGTAACTATTGATAGAACCAATATGGTATTTAATGATCAATATACTCAGTATAAACAACCATCAAGTATATCATTATGGAGAAAGCGTATTAATGATATGGGACATCATGAACGACATAGATTACCATTATGGATGAGAACTATTCAAGATGGTTCTATGGTAGAATTAGATTATACCCCTGCAATAGTTCTATGTTATTGCAAAATTGGAATGGCTGATAGTATATTGTTAAATATTCAAAATTATATTTCAACTACTGGTTTTAATTTCAATGATATCGATTTTGACATTGATAGATATATCATATCTTCTACGAAAAATAACATAGTAGTAGCCTCTAACATTGATGATAAATTACAAGCAAATAGCACAAATTCTACAGTAGTGCTGGATTTGTCAGCGTCTACTAATGATAATAGTTATGTAGGTATGAATTTTATCATTAATAACGAAACTAAAACAATATTATCATATAATGGTGCAACAAAACAAGCAGTATTAAATTCACCATTATCATTTACTCCAGTGGTAGATTCAGCTTACTCTATTCAGTATTCATATAATACCACAGATAAATATATCTACTTCCCCACGGACAGGACACAAATAGCATGAGCAACTTACTAAACGCAATCAACGATATCGTTATAAACTTTCCCGTATTAGGGGTAGATAATTCATCACAAGGATTTAGAGATAACTATTCATACATCAAAAATAGTTTATTATTAATAGATTCTGAAATCGAAGATTTAAAATTGACAGTTTCTAACATTGATTTAATAACATTACCAGATACAGGAGTTACTCCTGGTAATTATTTTGGATTTACCGTTGATGGTAAAGGACGTTTGACTGATGCATGGAATCCGTTACCATCACCAACGATAGCAAATACTATTTTATCATGGGACGGCACCACATATCAATGGATACAAGATATTGATAATTTCACTAATTTAGTCACCTCTGTCAATGGGGATATTGGGGACGTAATCGTTAGTAAAATATATCAGGGTAATTCTTCTGTGCAAGTGGCGGATGCTGGTTTAGGTCAGGTATTAACTACAGTTGATAATACATTAGTAATGATGAGTAGTGCCGGTAATACTGAAATAGGAACTACTAAGCATTATGATTATTGGATGAATTGGTATTCATTTAGAACTTCGCTAATTAATTTTAATACAGAAATTGATCCAGATGGATTTATCTATAGATTATATGGTATTCCTAGTGAAGGAATGGATGGTGGAGTTCTTGTAAAATTTTCTGCAGATGGTGGGTTAATATGGTCTAAAGAATTAAAAAATCAAACATATTTATCACCGATTAAAGTTTTATATGAATCAAAATATAAAGTATTAGTTGTTTTAGCTTCCGATCAACAAACAAATCTATATTTGTTAAGTATTGATCCTGAATCCGGTATGCTAATAAATGAATACTTAATACCATCTTATGATAATAATCAATATGCAGATATTGCGTTAAAACCTTCAACTAATAATCTAACTGACCCAGTTTTCATTATTAGCTACCATTATCAAGAAATTCAATTCATCTATGAATTTTCATTCAATTTAGATGGATTAATATACCAAAATTATGCTAGTTTTTCTGAATGTAATTTTAGAAAAGTAAAATATGATTCTAATCAAAATTTAATAGCACTTGTTGAATTCCACACATTAACAGATGTATTAGGACCTGGATTCATAAAATATAATAATGGATTGGCAACAGAAATATTTTCGATTTATATAAATTCTACTATTTCCACATTAATAGATTTTTGCATTGATAACAATAATGATATTTACGGATTAATCCTTGATGATAATATATCATTTGCTATAATTAAATTTTCAGGCACTGATGGTTCCATTATTTGGCAAAAAAGATTATCAAGTATTTCAAATACAAATTTTGATAGTATTGAACCAATTGCAATAGCTAATAATGGAAATAATATTTTTATAAAAGCTGTATATATTAATACTGTTATTGTGTTACAAATAACTGAAAATGGAGTAATTAATTGGCAAAATAAAATTGACGGATTAACATCATATGGGATGCCAGCCGATGAATTAAATGCAACAGATTCATTTCTATTAATATCATCAAGTCCTAATTTAGTTAAATATCCAAATAATAATTCTATATCTGGATTAATATCTTCTGTTGGTTTGACACTTAATAATTTTGATTTAGTTACTAACGATGATACTTTTATTAGTACTAATGGGATAACAGGCCGAATTGATTTATTAACAAACCCAGTATTATCAATTCCATCTTGTAACATAAGTGAAATCTCAAAATATGAAAACAATTTTTCAGTTATACCGTTTACGAACACAAATATATATCAATTAAATTTAAGTAGTTCTTTGGTTTTGGAAAATGGTGTCGGCGAAGTTGGACAAGTATTAACATCTAATGGTCCGGGATTAGTTCCATCATGGAGAACTAATTATCAAGATGTAATGACTGATAATAACACTATTATTATGACGACTACTGGTTTAGCATTAAAACCTGTTGGAGTTAGTGGGGCGTATTATAGTGTTGGTGTTGATAGTTTTGGTCGAGTTACTTCTGGTACAGTGGCATTAACTTCAAATGATATACCTGATTTAGATTGGTCTAAAATTGTAACCGGAAAACCTACAACACTAGCTGGATATGGGATTACTAATGCAGTTTCTACTACATCAAGTTCAACTATTTCCGGTAATTTAACAGTTAATAGAACTATAGAAAAAGCGTTATCTATTGCAAGTACTTCAATAGATGTTTCATCTGGATCGGTATTCTATAAGACTATTTCTGGTGCCACTTCTTTTACATTTATTAATGCGTCAACGTCTGGAAACGTGTATTCATTTATTTTAGAAGTCACAAATCCTGGAACAAATATAACATGGCCATCATCAGTAAAATGGGCTGGTGGTGTTGCCCCAACATTAACCACTACTGGTGTTGATATACTTGGATTTTATACTTATGATGCTGGTGTTACGTGGAGAGGTTTAGTATTAGCAAAGGATAGCAACTAATATGAGTGTATTAAATTTAATTATGGCTGCTGCTGGGAATGAAGTAGTTGGTATCTCTAACCCAATAGGACCAACATTTGCAGCAGTCACCTTACCAACAACTTCATTTTGGTCACAGGTGATGACAATGAATGGTAAAAATTTTATTATACCAACAATATCTAAAGCTACAATAGGACAATATTCTTCTGATGGTGTAAATTGGGTTGATCAAACAATCCCGAATGATCCTGTTAGTAATTTGTCTTATAAAACACCATTTGTTGTTAATTCAACCACTTTAATATGCACTAGAACAAATACTAGCGCTGGGTTAATAACAACTAATGGAGGTAATACTTGGTCATTAACAGCTGGTTTATTCCCAACATCTAGTTCAACTGGAATTTTTTCTGGAGTTTCAGACAATGGAACTTTTTATTTAATAAGAGTTTTTACGGCAAGTATTATATCTTATACAACAAATGGATCAACTTGGTCTACTCCTGTAAGTTCTGGAGTAACGGGATTAAGTCCACTTTCTGCGTGGATTTTAAATAATACATTATTTGTGTATAATAGTGGAGGAAATGTTAATTATTGTTCATTATCTTCTGTTAATCCAACATCTATGGTGTGGACTACTGTTGCGGAGACAACCCCATTTTCGTCAACGAATTATGTCAATCCTATAGGGATGGCAAATAATTTACTATTTTGTAGAAGACAATCGATTGCAAATTCTTTATATTCATCTTCTGACGGGTTAACGTGGACAGCAATTACGTTACCTAGCGCTTATTCAACTACAACATGGACAAACATTTCTTATTTGAATGGATTTTATATATTAACTTCTGGTTCATCAACTTATCTTTATTCTGCTGATTTAGTTAGCTGGTATTCAAATATCCTCCCGGTGACATTAGCTTCTGGCCAAACTCTTAATAAAATGACGTATGATCCAGTAAATAATAAAATTTTAATAACAACTTCTCAATCTGGCGGAACAAATCTTTTATTTTACTCTATATAACTATGCATCCATTAATTAATAATTTATCAGATCTTAACGATACTCAACTTGAAACTAAACTGTCAGACCTGAACAGAAAATATTGGTTAGCCACTAACCAGGATATGCGATTTCAATTGGCAATGATCATAGAAGACTATCAAAATGAACTCCAGCAACGTAGACTCAAGGTGTGGAAGAAACAACAGGATGAAATGGATGTTGATTTGGCTTCATTGATTCGAGTCGAGTAGCACATCAAAGGTTTTATGCTATAATAGAGTTCACATTATTCCAATATAACCTTTATGTGGACTTTAATACTAACTACATCACTGCTTGGTCAATTCCATCACGATTTGGATACTAAGATAATTACAAACTTACCATCAGAGACTTCTTGTAAGATTATCGGTGAGCAAACCGTTACTGATTTGAAGAAGTATGAAAAAGAAGTAGATACTACCATAACATGTGTGCAGGCTAAATGAAATATGACAATTATGGAAGCCCAATATTTCAATCAAATGATCTATTTGACCTGATTTATAAGGGTAAATTTAAATTTGATGGTATAAAAGCTGAAAATACTGAAGAAATAAAAAAATTCATCAGTAATAGTATGCTAAATATCGATACAAATGCTAATCAATCTTTTGATATAGAAGAATATGACAAAATCAAACAATCTGAATGGATGATACCACCAGAATATAATGATTTTGATATATATGTATTTTGTTTAGAGAATTGTCAATCTGATTCTCAGAAAATACGATGTATGGAAGAATTGATGTTATTTGAAAAACTAAATATGATACCAGTATTAACGGTACTTAAATATATTGTTGATACGTTGCGAGAATGTAACATCGTATGGGGTGTTGGTCGGGGTAGTTCCGTGGCTAGTTATGTACTGTATATATTAGGAGTGCATAAAATAGATTCATTGAAATATAACCTTGACTATACCGAATTTTTAAGAACAGGAGAAAATTAATGTCATTTAATGACCGTGGTAGAAAAATATATAGATCTATGAATGGCGTTGCCATTGAGCTAGACAAATTAATCATGAGAAATGAAACAACACTAGCAGTTGGTAATGCTAAAGTAAATGCACGAGGTGATACAATTGGTCCAGGTGGGAAAATAATTAAAAAAATCGAAGATCCGGTTGCAGAAAACTACCCAACTAGCGATAATGTAGTGTCACAACCAGCTAGAGTTAAAGCAATGTCCCAACCAACACAACCTACACCGGTTGTCCAGCAAACTACTCAACAAAAAACAAAATCAACTCGGTCAGTTGAACAATCAGATGTGCCGGAGGCATAATGGCAATCAAAGGTAAACTAAGAGCTATACACGATGATGTTATTGTCGTTGACATGGAATTTAAAGAAGAATTTACCACCACTGGTATTATCATTCCTAATCAAGATGGTAAAGTTGAGGGGATTAAACCACGCTGGGGTAAAGTATATGCGGTGGGTCCAGAACAAAAAGATGTTTCAGTTGGACAATGGATCTATGTAGACCATGGTCGATGGACTCGTGGTGTGACAATAGAAGAGGCTGATGGTTCAAAATTTGATATCCGTAAAGTGGATAATAATGATATTTTACTAGTCAGTGATGAAAAACCTTTAGACTATAATATAGCAAAATGACAAAACAAATCGATTTAAACAAATATAAAGCATTCGTATCTGAAGTTACATCAAATGAATCTAATGATGTTGAATTATTTATTAATAGAGTTAGAGAACTAGCAGATACTGGGGTGAATATCCCATTATTATTAACTGGCGCGATTGGATTAGCAGCAGAATCAGGCGAATTTTGTGAATTGCCAAAGAAAATTTTGTTCCAGGGAAAGGAATTAAATAGTGACACTATATTTCACATGAAACGAGAATTAGGTGATATTGGTTGGTACTGGATTAATGCGTGTCGTGCATTAAACCTAGATCCTAACGATGTTTTAGCAGAAAATGTGGTAAAGCTAGAAAAACGATATCCAGGTGGAACATTTGATCCATACTATAGTGAACATCGACAAGAAGGTGATCTATAATTTAAGGGGCATTGGCCCCTTTTTTATGTTGCAAATTGTCCAGTATAGTCCTATAATGTTTAATTTACAAGTTTAACAAAACAATGATTGAAAAAACACTCTGGGTTGAAAAATACCGACCAGCTTCAGTAGATGATTATGTATTTAAAGACACTGAACAAAAATTAAAAGTTCAACGATGGATTAATGATAAAGAAATACCACATTGTTTGTTCAGTGGTAGCCCTGGCGTCGGAAAAACCACGCTTGCGAAATTGTTAATTAATGAAATTGGTATTCATGAATATGATGTGTTGGAAATTAATGCATCTAGAACTAATTCTATCGATGATATCAGGGATACTATAGTAAAATTTGTAGAATTAATGCCATTTGGTGAAAAGAGAGTGGTATTTTTGGATGAGGCCGATTATTTAAGTGTTAACGCACAGGCTGCATTACGAGGATTATTAGAAGAATATCATATAACTTCTAGGTTTATACTAACTGCTAACTATCCTAATAGAATAATACCAGCAATTCACTCAAGATGTCAGGGATTTCATATTGAAAAACTTGATAAAGTTGAATATTCAATTAGAGCAGCAACCATTCTAGCTACCGAAGGAATTGAGTTTGAATTAGATACGTTAGATACCTATGTAAAGGCAACATATCCAGATCTTAGAAAATGTATTAATTTATTACAGTATAATACAGTAAATAATCAACTATTAATCCCTGATACTGGTGATAGCACAACTGCAGACTATAAAATAGAAATGGTTGAATTATTCAAAGAAGGTAAAATTCGAGAAGCAAGATTATTACTGTGTGAAAAAGCTAGACCAGAAGATATGGAAGACATATTTAAATGGATTTATACCAACTTGGATATACTTACTGATAATATAGATATCCAAGAAAAGATTATACTAGAAGTAAAACGTGGATTAGTTGAACATACTATGATTTCTGACCCAGAAATAAACTTATCTGCTACATTGATTAGGATTGCAGCAGCGTTAAAGTAATAGCCCTCTATTACAAGGGCTAGTTAACTAGCATTTATGATTTTTAAGTGCCAATATCCATGCTTTACATTCTGCTGAACGAACGATATCAGATGGTCTATTAAAATCTACAAACCCTGTGAATTTCTCCAATTCTGGGGTTTTTTCAACTATATTTTTCAAAAATAATAACCCAGATTTTTCATCCAGTGCAGATTGTTCCAAGTCACCAGCCAATATCATGGTACCACCCCCTTGTCTGGTGACTACCGCTTTCGCTTCGGCAACTGTTAAATCCTCGGCCTCATCACATATAACAAAAGTTCTCTGTCCAAATGACATACCTTTTATGGTCTCCAATGGTATGAATGCTATATCACCATTCTTTATAGCTATTTCTACTACATTTCGTCCTAATCGTTTATACATAATATCTAAAACAGGTAACAACCAGTTCATCATTTTTTCAACTAGTGAACCACTAAAAAAACCTAGACTTTTTGATTGTGATATATTTGGTCTAGTTAAAAATATCTGATCTATTTCACCTTTGCGCCATAAATCACATGCAATAACAGTAGGAATATACGTTTTACTGGTACCTGGATAACCAGTCGCAATCACCAGCCTTTTTTCTTGCACGAATTTAATATATTGTGCCTGTAATGGGTTTAATGGGACTAACGGTGTTATGTTTTGTGTGCGTTCCTCCATAAATTTAGGTTTTATCACTTTTTCTGTTGTTAACTTTTTTTCTGTTCGTTGTCTTGCCATTATATATTCTCCGATGTATATATAATTTATTTATTAAGATAAATACTTATACATTTAAAAACATGGATTTTATCAATGATCGATCAATTGGATATCATACAAAATATTAACACAATATATTCATCAAACTCTAGTTTGTCTGTTCTCAAGGATATTGAACGAGTATTAGATGAAATGGATTTATACGTGTACGAAAATTGGATTGATGGCGAACTTGTTTATGGACCTGAAGTGAAAAGGCATTGGATTAAAGTAGCCTTTATGTGGCCACGTAACAAAATGCCTGACCCAATGGGTGCAAAAAGATTACTAGATTATGGATGCAAAATAAAATATGAAAAAACTCATATGATTGAACCTAGAAAGGTAAAATCAGAAGAAGATTTTAGACCAGGAACAAAAAAACCCAGGTTAGATAGAAAAGAAGTATGGGTAGTTCATTTCATATTACCAAAAGAATTAATATCAGATATGTATGAAGGTTACATGGCAATGATGAAACATAAAATGGGGGTTGGTAGAAACTCACGGGTGGACGCATCAGCAGCTCAACAGGCAGATGCAATGCAAACACAAATGCAACCAATGCCAGGAACACCTGCACCAGGAGTAGGAATGCCAGCTGATTTAACTGGAGGATCAAATGTCCCAGCTTAATGAAGAATTACTTGCAAATGATCTGGAAGATCTTGTTGACAATATTTTTGAAATAGATAGTTATACATCTAAAATGGGAACAGATGCAGATATTTGCGTGTTATCATTTACTATCGATAGTTTAGAAGCATCAAAAGATTTAGTTAACTTTATAGAACGTGGATATGATTTCGTACTGGATTCTGACTTTACACCAGGGGAACTAAATGACGGTAAATATAAAGTATTCGTAGAAATACAACGTACTAGAAGAATACCATCTCAAATAATGGAATTGTTAAATGGTATTAAACTATTAACTAACTTAAAAGAGTTTAAATTTAGATATTATAAATCATTTCACAGCATACCGGCATCTGATGAATCATTAACAGAAAATGTCCCTGTTTCAAAAGAAGAATATGAGTCACGTAAGAATTCTGAGCATTTGAACAACTTTTCTAACTTTTTTCATAGAAGTTATCTAGAAAGTATTCATATAGATGATGATAATCTAATATTCAAAAAAAGATTCGCAGAACCACTAAAAATGAAAATAATAGAATTTGGTAATAAAATAGATGTGTATTCCAATCAAACAGAAAAACCAATGTTCGAGTCAAAAGATATAGGTGAGATTATGTTCCTTTCTAAATATATTGGAGAATTCAATATATCAAAGATTGGTGAAAACTTTATATTTGAAAACAGCAATAAAGCATTAGTATTAAGAACCACCAAATAACCATAACTGTGCAATAAGCACACAATCATATCATAAACATGGATAACTATTCAGTACTTGGGATACAGTATACCACCTCGATTGATGATGTAAAACGAGCTTATAGAAAAATGGCAATGAAGCATCATCCTGATCGTGGTGGTAATGCTGAACACTTTTCCAAAATAAAACGCGCATACACAAACATAATTTATAATTTAACCACTCCAGATACCGAAGACGAAATTGAATTTAATTGGACGATATCGGACGATTATTTTGATGATTTGGGATATGATTCAACCGAAACCAATAAAGATTTGGCAATTTTAGTACCACTTTCACTTGAAATTAGCTATAATGGTGGTAACATTGATACACGTTATGAATTGTTAAATGGTACTATTCAATTGGTGGAACTATTTGTTCCTGCCGGGGTTAGAAATAATCAATTAATTTGTTATCATGGTTTAGGTGATAATTCAATCAGCAATATTGATAGAGGTGATTTGCATGTTACATTTATACTGGAAGAGCATGAATCATTCTGGAGATCCGGGGATGACCTGCATACCACTATTGACATTTCTGTATTTGAAGCTATGATTGGAGCTACCAAAGCAATAAAAAATATAGATGGTAATGTATTAACGGTTGCTATCCCACCAGGATTACCAGAAAAGAATGAAATAACGTTCACTGGAATCGGATTTATTAATATTAATAAGAACACAGCTGGAAATTTAATAATAACAATCAATGTTGATATCCCAAAAATAACTGATCAAGAAATTGTCAGAACATTAACCAACATACACGAGCAAATATATGGCTAGATGTGGAAACTGCGGCAGTAAACATGTAATAAAAAAAGGTCCAACACCAATAGGTGGGAGAAATCGTCAGCGTTATAAATGTAAAAATTGCCATAGTAATTTCTATGAATTTATCGAAGAAGGTATTATCCCGCAATATGTAAGTAAAAAGAAAGTTAATACATGGGTTATTACTACATGTATTAATAATGCTGATACTAATACACAATTCGTGGAATCATTGCATACGTATTGTGAGCATAATGATGCTGATTTATTAATAATACCATTAAAATATACTGTCCCTGAATTAAATATAAAAAATGTAGCATGGGATTCAAATCTAGAACCATATTTTTATTCAAACACAGTACACTTGCTGCAAGCATTAAAACTGTTAGCTGGTATGAAAATATCACCAACAGTTACTAACCCTTTTGCTGGATGGAACGACTCAACTAAAGGTATATCACATATAATACCATCACCACAAATTAGAATGGCAATGGTGGCAAGAAATCAAATAGATACACCATGTGCATTATATACTACTGGGTGTGTATCTTATCCTGTATATACAAAATCAAAACAAGGAGAACGTGCTACCTTTAATCATTCATTTGCAGCATTGGTAGTAGAGGAAGATCCATCAATAGAATCATTTCATGTTAGAGTTCTAAATTGTGATAATGATGGTGGTTTTTATGATGTCGATAAGTATTACTTCATGAAATCAATTTCTTCATGTAATAAAGTATCTGGTATTGTTATTGGGGATGAACACGTTAAATTTATTGACCAATCTGTTGCAGCAGCCACATATTATAATACTGATAGTATGGTAAATACATTAAGACCAGAATATTTAATTAGACATGATGTTCTGGATTTTTATTCAGCATCACATCATCATAAAACTGATATTGTTCTTCAATTTGCAAAACTAGTTAATGGTGACAATGATGTTGAAAAAGAATTAAAGACAACTATAGAATATTTAATAGATACTACACCAAGTGATTGTACCAGTATTATCGTTGAATCAAATCATAATGGGCATTTAGACAAATGGATTTCATCTGCTGATGCAATTAATAAAGATTTAACTAATTATTGTATATATCACGATCTAAGTAGATTGATTGGGTATCATATAAAACAAAAAAAAGAATCAATGTCCCTATTTGAATTATGGAGTAGAGAATATTACGATTATGACAATATTAGATTCTTAAAAAATGCAGAATCATTTAAACTTCATGATATAGAATTATCAATGCATGGGGATCATGGATTAAATGGTTCCAAGGGTTCTACTGCGCAATTTGCAAGACTTGGCTTAAAGGTTATAACTGGGCACACTCATGTACCAGCGATTATTGAAGGTGCATATAGTGTAGGTCATAGCTGTATAAGTAAAATGGAATACAATAAAAAGAGTCCATCATCTTGGCATCATGGACACTGCATTATTCACCCTAATGGAAAACGACAAATGATCCTTATAAAAGAAGGTAAATGGCGTAGATAAAAAAGGGGCAAAATGCCCCTTTACATTATCATCATAGTGTGCTACAATAAGATTATTATCAACAACGAGGTAACAAAATGGTAGAACCTAGTAAAAGTCTTCAATCAATTTTTGAAGATTCGATCAATCTTGCAATCCAACTAAAACATGAATATCTAACGGTTGAGCATTTGTTATTCATAATGCTGCAACATGACGAATTGGCTGAACAACTAAAAGGTTTCGGAACCAATGTCAAATCATTGCAAAATGACGTGGAAACACATATTAATACAGCAATGAATGATATCAAAACCAATAGCAGTGTAGTGAAGCCCAAAAAAACCCAAGCAATTGAACGAGTATTAAATCGAGCATTCACTCAAGTTTTGTTTAATGGTAGACAATTGATTGAGGTGCGTGATGCATTCATTGCCATTTTTAGTGAAAAACATTCACATGCATTGTATTTCATCCAAAAAGCCGGTGTTGATAAAGATAAATTTATCGATTATACATCAGCATCTACTGCAGATGATGATGAATCAGATACAGCTGATAACAGCTCATCTGGTAAATCAAGAGATTCGCAAGCATCCCGTGCATTGAAAGCATTCACTGTAAACCTGAATGATGAGGTAAAAACTGGCAAGATTGATCCAGTAATTGGTCGATCAGATGAATTGGAACAACTGGCACTAACTTTGGGCAGACGGTCTAAATCTAATGCCATTTTAGTTGGTGCACCGGGTGTAGGCAAAACTGCAGTTATCGAAGGTCTTGCATTTAAGATCGTCAACGGTGATGTACCAGAATTTTTAAAAGACTATGTTGTTTATAGTTTAGATATCACAGCAATGCTTGCAGGTAGCAAATATCGTGGTGACTTCGAAGAACGGTTCAAACTGGTATTAAAAGCATTATCAAATAAACCAAAAGCTATCATGTTTATCGATGAAGCACATATGATGAATGGGGCAGGTTCAGGTAATAATAGTGCAAATGATTTAGCAAACATGATGAAACCTGCATTAAGCAGGGGGAATGTAAAAGTTGTTGCATCAACCACCTGGGAAGAATATCGAAAACATTTCGAAAAAGATCGGGCATTAATGCGCCGTTTTCAACGTATTACTGTTGACGAACCATCAATTTCTGACTCAATTGATATTTTAAAGGGATTGAAAAAATATTATGAACAACATCATAAAGTAAAAATCCGTGATGAAGCTATCAAAGCAGCAGTACAACTGTCGGTAAAATATCAGACTGATAAAAAACTACCAGATAAAGCCATTGACTTGATTGATTGTGCATGTTCACGATTTAACCTTATGGTTGACAGTAAAAAAATCGTAAATGAACATTCCGTACAATTTGAATTGGCAAAAATGATCAATATGCCAGTAGATCAAATTGCTGAACAGGAAAGTACCGTAATGGAAAACTTGGAAAGTAATCTTAGATCAACCATATATGGTCAAGATGAAGCAATTACTGAAGTTGCTGATAAGATTATGGTTAGTAGAGCAGGTCTAAAAGATGAATCAAAACCCATTGGTTCATTTGTGTTTATTGGTCCAACCGGGTGTGGTAAAACGGAATTATCAAAACAATTAGCAACACTGCTGGGAGTTAAACTTATTCGATTTGATATGAGTGAATATCAAGAGAAACATTCTGTTGCAAAGTTGATTGGTAGCCCACCAGGATATGTTGGTTTCGATGATAATGCTGGTCAACTAATCACTAGTGTACAAGAAAACCCCAATTGTGTACTATTATTAGACGAAATTGAAAAAGCACACCCTGATGTTATGCAAATTTGCCTGCAGATGCTGGATTACGGTACTATTACTGGTTCAAATGGCAAAGTTGCTGATTGCCGAAATTCGGTAATTATTATGACTACCAATGCTGGTGCAGCTGACTCTGAACGCAATAGCATAGGATTTGGTTCTCTTGAAAAAACATTAGACAACAAGGAAATCAATAAGTTCCTATCACCTGAGTTCAGAAACAGATTGGATGGTATTATCACCTTTAATAAATTGTCCAAAGAAACAATGATCAAAGTTGTTGGTAAATTCTTGGTCGATGTTAAAACACAACTAACAGCAAAATCAGTTAAATTCAAAATCAGTGATGATGCAATTGATTGGTTGGTAGAAAATGGGTTTGATCCAAAAATGGGTGCTAGACCATTAAACAGAATCATCGATAAACATATCAAACGCCCATTAGCAAAACTACTATTATTTGGTAATTTAAAAAATGGTGGGACATTGACTATTAAAGTCGGTAATGATGGGTTAATATTGGATGCCAAAGCTAAACAACAACGTGCAGTGACAACGGTAGATTCAGACACTACCAAAGAAGACTTATCAAAATGATACTCATGAAATACTAAGTATTGAGTATATAACTACAATCCTCATATTATGATAAATATAATATGAGGATTTTTTATGCATAAAAATGACATTGATTTTGATATTGTTGATGACTTGCTACAGTTTATCAATAATGATACAACATTCTATAAAGAAGTTTTCTATCCGATAGTTCAAAAAATAGAAAACCATCACAAGTACAATTTGCCTATTAATAAGGCATTATTAGTACCAGTAGTTAAACGTGCCTATGATGTATACAAAGATGTATACGATCTTGACCAACTGCCAGAAAAATTGTCTCCAGAAGATTTAAGTGATATATGTAACCAACTATATCAACAAGAATCCGACAAATTGGAAAAAGATAATTCACCGGATTCCCCATCTAGCCCACTTACTGATTCTGTTTCAGAAGAAATTAATCACATAGCCAAACTAGCAGGTATTGGTAATGGTTCTAATACATTTACTCCGGTAACATTGGAACATATAAATAATAAAGCTGCTGCCAATGCTGAGTATGTGAAAGAGAATAACATCAAACCCGGTACAAAAGAATGGTTTGATACTTGGTTTCCATTAGATACTTCTAGATTTCCTACTGGATTCAGAGGTAGAAAATAATGAATAAACAAGAAATAGGGAATGAAATAATTAAAGTTGGTTCACATTTTGTCAATTTATTTGAAATAAAAGACAATGCTGCATGGAGGTCAATACTGGACCCAAATAGTGGAAAAGAAGAAAGTGCATTATTGGAAGCTGAAATGAAAAAATCAGGATGGCAACCAGGATGGCCATATTGTATGGCATTTTCCGAGACTATTTGGAGATTGGCATATTCTAATTTAAATGCACCATCTGAAGTATTATCTAATTTTGGTAAAAAACTAAACCCAAGTGTAATGACCAGTTATAATGCATGTAAAGGATTAATTACAAAAGATCCAATTCCAGGATCTATATTTTTTATGCAAAAAGGGTCAACATCTAACGGTCATGCTGGAATTGTCGTCGCATGTGATGGTAAATCAATGGCGACATTAGAAGCAAATACTTCTCCTGGTAAAGCTATATCAGCAGAAGCAGATCGCAATGGTGATGGTATATATAGAAAAATACGAAGTTTTGATTTTACCAAGTCATCCGGTCTTCATTTACTAGGTTTTTTAAATCCAATAGAGTGGTAATATAATGAAAACATGGGAAATAATTTCAGAGACAGCGACAGTTGGTTCTACTAGTGCAGGCAGTATAGCGGTTAGTCCAAATCCACATATATCTCCTGGATCTGCTCGTGGTAACAAATCATACACCGGTTCAATTGCAACTGGGTCTGGTACCAAATCACCGGCACAGCCTAAACCAAAAAAACAAAAACCAACGGATAATGGATTAGATTCAAATAATCTATTTGGATCAGTAGTTAAGAGAGCATAATATGAGCAAAAAACATTTAACACAATTATTACATGAATGGATGGATAAAGATGGGTTAACCGAATTAAGTAATAATACCCATGTAAGATATAGATCAAAAGCAGCTAAAGATGCTAAAGAACATGATGATGAAGGTAATAGAAAAATTCATAATACATGGAATGGCGATTTTGACAATGAAGGTGATGAATCTCAAGGTGATGCTGATTTTGCAAAAAGAGATAAACGTGAAAAAGGTATTGATCGTTCACAAAAGATAGTAAAAAAACAAGCACTATTAAAACCAGTGAAAGTTATTGCGCAACCATCATTGTCGCAGCGCATAAAAAAATCTTTGGGCTTTTAGCATAAATAATAAAACGGAGATAATAATGAATTTAGATAATAACCAACCTATGGAAGATTTTAGTGATGATGCACCTATGGCACGTGCTGATTTATATAAAACCGGCAAGTATAGTTTAAAATTAATAAAAATGATTCATGATGGTCAAGAATTACCAGCATGGGTTCAAGCAAAAATTACTAAAGCAGCTGATTATATTGCAAGTGTATATCATTTTATGGAATTTGATATCAAAAAATCAGAATTTGGTGATCATTTAGATAATGCTGATATTTATGCAGAACATTTGCAAACAAAATATCAACAAAAACTAATGGAAGCTAAAGCTAATTTAAAACATGCTAAAAAGAAAGCTGTTAAAAAAGAAGTAAAAAATGCATGCACCGAAGACTGCTCACAATGTAATGAATCATGTGATACACGATTAGATGAAGGTCCATATCTTGGTACCAAGTATGTTGATGTCCACCATCCAAAATTTGGTAAATTAGAGTTATTGAATTTAGGGTCATTCATGATGATTATCGGTGAACCAAATAGTGGATTCAAAGATATAAAAGGCGACCCAAAATCTGTAAGAGATAAATGGAAAGCATTAATTCATGATGCAAAAATGGAAAAAGCTCGTGCAGGTGGTTTTGAGACAATGGGATTAGGTCCATTAAAACGTGCAACTGAATCTTTGGCTGAAAAAGCGAAACCAAGTGCAGGAATGACAAAAAAAGAAAAATCAACTGTGGTGAAAAAAGCAAAAGCTGGTGAAGACATCGGTAAGAAAGGAAAAGGATTTTCAAAGGTAGAAAAAGCTGCTAAAAAATCTGGAGCATCAAATCCAACTGCTATCGCCGCTTCCGCAATGTGGAAACAGCAAGCTAAAAAAGGATAAATAATGGAAATGAAGAAATTATTGTCAGTGATTGATAATTTAGATTCAGAGATTAAATCTACTGAAATATTATCAGAATCAACTTCCAATGAATTGTCAAAATATATGTCAATCATTTTGGAAGAAAACTCGATGAATGAAAAAATTGGTTTTCATCATACTGGTCGTAGTTCTTCATTATCCAGAGATTTAAAACGTACCCATGGTTTGAAAAAAAGTGTAAGACGAACTTCTAGACATGGTGCAAAACACTTTTTGAAAGATGAATCTAATCCAGTTGATATTGTATCAATGGATGTTCCGTTATTAATCAGATTATTAGAATACGCAAAAGAAGATGCACAAACAGATATGGATCTTCATAATGTTGCAGAAAAATTAATAGAATTCAGCAAAGATGGTGAAACTTTAACAATGGATCAATATGATGCTATTGTAGGTGAACAAGAACAATTACCACCACCTGAACACATTTAGCCTGGGACTGTTACGTTAGGGCGCACGGTAGCTACAGCCGATATAATGACCCGCTACCCTCATTATATAAAATGTAGCACAAATTAAATAGGATATATCATGAAAAAAGGCATTGCTCAACAGTTATTGGAATCTTTTGGATTATTTGAAGATGATCATGGAGATTATATACCATCACAGGATGAAATCAACAAATCTGCCGCAGCTCCTGTTGCATCAGGATCACCATCAGTTCAAACTGGTCATCCTATTTTTACTGCTACTCCACAAAAAATAGCTAGATTTAAACAGCTTATGTCAAAAGCGCAAGCAGCACATGGAAAAACTTCATCTGCTCCTAATAAAACAACATCGCCTGCTCCTACTCAAAATAAAGGACAAAGTGCAAAAGCAGCTACTCCTGCAACTGCTCCTTCTACACAAACTCCAGCCACCCAACCTCGCGTTGTACCAGCAGATGATGTACCTGACATAGCTAATAAAGGAACAACTCCTGCTATGCAACCTCAAGCAGTGCCAGCAAATAATGGGCAGAGTGGACAAGCAGCTAAACCTAATAATATTACTCCAGCCGTTACCACACAAAAAGCAGCATTGTCGCTAAACTCAACACCAGATAAATTAGCAGCGGCATTTAATGCACTGCCACAAGATAAAAAAATAAAGTTGAAACAATTTTTAAAAGATAAAAATACATCAATACTTGGTAAATTAGGTGGAATGGATATGGGTGTAGATGATATGTTGGACGCGGAAACTAAAAAAATGTTTAATACTACTGATATGCAAACAAAGCGTGAAATTATTGGTTTTTTGAATAAGCCGTCATGAATCATATAAAACACACACTCGACACAATAAGATTGTTAGAATCCGGCATTCCATTGTATGAATTATCTGTTGATGATGTAAAATCAACGTCTGGTAACACCGCAATAATTGGAAGTGCTACTGCTGCGATAGGAAATAAAATATCATCACCCATGATGGCAATGATCGGTGATGGCGCGGCTAAATTTTTTTCTAAGATATTTTCATTCATTCGCGCAGGAGAATTAGGAAAAGATGCATTTACCGATTATCAAAATGGCGAATATAAATCAGCAATTATACATGCATTAACTGCGATAGGATATGTGATCCCACAGACTGCTGCTATTGCTGGATTGTATGACCTATTCAGTTTATTATATGAAAATAGAGAAGAGGTTATGCAAGCTATCACCCGTTTTTTTAATAATAAACAAGATGCGCCAGAACAGTCACCTGAGTATAATTCACAAGAATATAATGCTGATATCGCGGCAGTTCAATCCGAATTAAATAACATGGGCGCAGACATTGAAGTGGATGGAATTTATACCGAAGATCTGTATAACTTAATGGTACAGTATGAATTAATAGGGCAAGAATAATTATGAATATGATACAAGAAATGAAAAAATATCAAACCATTGTCTCGGAACAATACATCACTGAGGTTAATGCTATACAATTGCAAAAAGCAATTACTGCTGCGGCACGTAATGGCAAGTCTGCAGAAGAAATAATCAATGATGTTAAAAGTTATTTTTCTTCTATAGGACAGCAATTATCACCAAAGCAAATTGAATTATTACCAAAAAATGCCGCATATGCGTCAAAAACCGCAAATCCAAAATCCTCAATTGGATCAGTAGCTAATAATATTGGTGATTTGAGTAAAGGAACCGCACTGGTAAAACAATTGCATAACAATCCAGCTGGTGTACCGAAAACTGGGTCAAGTATATCTCCAAAACCCATTGAAGGAGAATATATCCCTAAAAACAACCCAATTGGATCATCAGCGCCACCATTGGCTGATATTCCTGGGGAATTAGTATCAAAATCAACAGCATTAGTTCCTATCCAAAAAGCATTACAAAATGCAAATCCAGAAGTTGCTGCAGCCGAATTAAAGAAAATTCCTGGGATTTCTTCTATATTAGGATCAGCCGCAATTGGTGGGTCAGCAATTGCATTGGTTGCTGCTGGGAAAAAATATTTAAGTAACGCATCAACTGATAATGGCAGTAGTGCAATGGCAAGCGGTGGTAATAAACCATCCCAAAATAATACTACAGGAGCAGGCTCAACTACCAAACAGGCTACTAATTCTAATACCGCAGCCACTGGATCAGCTATCAAAAAGGTTACTAACCCAGCTACATCTAATTTCACTAGAGCAGAAGAAATGGAATTAAACGCATTAGCGTTTGATCTGGAAAAAAATATAGAATATCAACCAGAATTGGCTAAACTACTAGAACCATATTACGCAATGTACGGCAAAGATTAATGCCATGAACCCTGGAAACAATGGCGAAATTCATGCCCAGTTGTATGCATCGTTGTATTGTTTCCAGTAATAATAGTACATTCTGTCCCATCCCAAAACGAACATGCATCTTTATTATATTTAATAGGGGTATAACCACGTTTTTTTGATTCCACTGCGCATGCAGAATTAATATTCGAAGGTGCGACTCGAACCCATGTTATAGAAACCGTTTCATGCCTAACATTAGTAGCATCAAATGGTTTCGTTGGGTCATCAACATAGGTTCCATATGCTTCATTTGCATTCACAGAAAAACTTGCTAAAATTATCAACACAAAGAGTAGTGATTTCATAGTAGTGGTAAATTATTAAGGTTAACACTATAATAACACATTACTACATTTTTGTAAACAGTAAATATATCTTTAATAGGAGAAAATATGTCATCATCAAGAATTTACGGTCCAGAAGAAAAAGCTAAACTAGAAAAACTTATCAGTGAAGGTTCAGTAGTTATGCGAGAAATCGATGATCTAAAAGAAGGATTATCAGAAACAGTAAAAGCAATGGCTGAAGAACTACAAATTAAACCAGCTATTATCAATAAAGCAATAAAAATTGCACACAAAGGTCAATGGGAACAATACAATGAAGATTTCCAAGAAGTTGAAGCAATTCTGGACATTACTAAAAACATCTGATAATACCCAACAAGATCTTGAATTTGAGAATAAACAATTATTATTAGAGATTCAAATCTTAAATAATCAGATTAATGTCAACAAATATCTTATCGACCACAAAAATAGTATTATAAGTATGTGGAAATATATTAGTATATTCTTACTAATATACTCAGTTATAATGTCTTTAGTGGTCATTGGATTAATTAATAATATTTAATTAATCTATGTAATTTGGTTAACAGTCGCCCGAAGAACTGTAGGAGAAATATGTACGTAGACGCTCATTTTAATAAAGATGGGAATATGGTGCATGTTGTAGAACGTAAAAATGGTAGACGTAAGTTTATTGATTACCCTGCAACGTACCAATTCTTTGTTCCTAGCCCATCAGGAACACACCGATCAATATATAACGAACCCCTTATACCTATAAGGTCAAAGTCATATAAGGAGTTTCAAAAAAACCTGAAACTCCACCAAAATAAAAAAGTATATGAATCAGATTTAAACCAAACATTTGTATGTTTGAGTGAAAATTATATGCATGCAGAACCACCAATATTAAATGTCTGCTTTTTCGACATCGAGGTGGATTTTGATCCAGAGCTTGGTTATTCAAGTACTGCCGATGCCTTCATGCCTATTACAGCTGTTTCTCTGCATTTACAATGGTTGGATACATTAGTTACTCTAGCAGTCCCACCAAAAACAATAACATTTGAACAAGCAGAAGAGTTAGTAAAAGATTTACCAAATACTATCATTTGTAGAAATGAAAGAGAATTATTATTAAATTTTCTTGATCTGATTGAGGATGCTGATGTATTATCTGGCTGGAACAGTACTGGCTATGATATTCCATATACTGTAAACAGAGTCAAAATGACATTATCGAATGATGAATCAAGGAGATTTTGTTTATGGGATTTATTGCCCAGAGCACGTGAATATGAAAAATTTGGAAAAACATCAGTTACTTATGACCTATTTGGTAGGGTTCATTTAGACTATTTGGAATTGTATCAAAAATACACTTATGAAGAACAATCATCATATCGATTAGATTTCATTGGACAATTAGAAGTTAATGAAAGTAAAACTGTATATGAAGGAACATTAGATCAATTATATAACAATGACTTTAGAACATTTGTTATATACAATCGACAAGACGTTGCATTATTGAATAAATTGGATGTAAAACTGAAATTCATTAATACTGCCAATGCACTTGCACACACCAATACTGTTTTATTACAAACCACAATGGGGGCTGTAGCCGTCACAGAACAGGCTATAATCAACGAAGCACATGAACTAGGGCTACGGGTGCCATCCCGTAAAAGAATCCCTGAGAGCGAATCTACGCAAGCTGCAGGGGCATATGTTGCATACCCACGAAAAGGATTGCATAAATGGATCGGTTCTCTTGACATCAACTCACTGTACCCAAGTACCATTCGTGCATTAAACATGGGACCAGAGTCCATCATTGGTCAAATACGACAAGAATATACTGATAATTATATTAATTCTAAATTAAAAGACGGTCATTCATTTGCTGCTGCATGGGAAGGTATATTTGCCTCATTGGAATATGACTTTGTAATGAAACAAGATAAAGGCACTATGTTATACATTGATTGGACAGATGGTAAATCTACCCAACATAGTGCCGCTGAAATTTATAATTTGATCTTTAATACAAAGTCAAATAAATTAATGTTATCTGCCAATGGAACATTGTTTTCATATGAACGTGAAGGTATAATTCCTGGATTATTGAAAAAATGGTATGCAGAACGAAAATCTCAACAAAAGATTACTAAAAATTACATTAATCTCGATGGTGGTATTTCAATACCAGAACGATTTAAAGATAAAATAATCTTACCATTATCTACCACATCTACAAAAATGTCAGTAAAAGATATTGATTGGGATACTTTTTATAGTACATTAGAAAATGGTTCAACCGAAGAATTTCAAAATATGATAGTTAAATATGATTTAACTATCGATAATGGAAAAATATTAGCCAATGATAAAGCTGAAGTCACCAGATTAATTGAATATTGGGATAAATCGCAGCATATTAGAAAGATTAACTTGAATTCACTGTATGGTGCAATACTTAATAGTGGATGTAGATTTTTTGATAAACGAATTGGGCAATCAACTACACTAACTGGTAGACAGATTGTTAAACATATGACTGCAGAAGTAAATCAAATTATAACTGGTAATTATGATTATTTGGGGAAATCTATCATCTATAATGATACAGATAGTGTATATTTTTCTGCGTATGATACGTTTAAACCAGAAATAGATAATGGAACTATTCCATGGGATAAAAACCTTGTTGTTGAATTATACGATAACATAGGTGAAATGGTAAATGAAACATTCCCTGATTTTATGTTCAATGCATTCAATTGTCCAAAAAATAGAGGTGATGTTATAAGGGCTGGTAGAGAAATTGTTGGTACGAATGCTCTTTTCATTACCAAAAAACGTTATGCAGTGCTATACTATGACAAAGAAGGGAAACGCTATGATAAAAACGGAAAAGAAGGCGAAATCAAGGCAATGGGATTAGATTTAAAACGCGCAGATACCCCTGAGTACATGCAAGACTTTCTATCCGAAATACTTGAAAATGTTTTGCTGGATGTTGATCATGAAACTATCTTAAATCGTATTCGAGAATTCAGAGATGAATTTAGAAAACGACCAGGATGGGAAAAAGGGACACCGAAACGAGTTAATAATATCGGAAAATTCATGAAAATAGAGGATGATAAAGGTAAAGCTAATATGCCAGGGCATGTTAGAGCTGCTATTAATTGGAATATGCTTAAAAAAATTCATAATGACAAATATTCAATGAATATTGTTGATGGTTTTAAAGTGATAGTATGTAAATTAACTAATAATCCTCTTGGTTTTACTAGTGTTGCATACCCAATTGATGAAATGCGATTACCAGAATGGTTTAAGGATATGCCGTTCGATGACGATTTAATGGAGGAAACAATAGTAGACAAGAAATTAGAAAACCTGATCGGTGTATTAGATTTCGACATTGCATCAACAACAAAGAAAAATACTTTCGACACTTTATTTACATTCAAATAATATGAGTACTTTACAAGAAATTTTACGCGATATTGTAGACCATACATATGGTCTTGGCTATTTACCTATGGTAAAAATTACATCAGACAACACTTCAACTGGATTGGAATCAGTTGCACCAGACAGATCTATAATTTTATATGCAAAAACCCATGAAGTTATTCCTGAATTTTCGGGTTCTTTTGGTTTTTCAAACATGGAAAAATTAGACCATCATCTAAAAAATCCAGAATATAAAGAAAATGCCACCATCAAAGTAGTAAACGTCACTAAAAATGACATAACATCACCAGATCATATTCACTTTGAAAATGAATCTGGTGATTTCAGAAATGAATATAGGTTCATGCACACCATGTTAATCGATCAAAAAATGAATGGTGTTATTTTCAGTGAACCAAAATGGGTTATAGAGTTTAAACCAACCATAGAATCCATAAAACGTTTGAAACTACAATCTACTGCAAATAAAGAAGAGAAGAAGTTTCAGGCGAAAACAGAACGTTCCAACTTAGTTATTTCATTCGGGAATGCTGCATCCCATGCTGGTTCATTTGTATTCCATTCAGATGTTGATGGAATATTAAAACATAAATGGGAATGGCTAGTTGATCCTGTATTAAGTGTACTAAATCTGGACGGCGAAAAGACCATGTTTATATCAGACAACGGAGGATTAAAAATCTCAGTTGATAGTGGTATGGTGGTTTATGATTATATTATCCCAGCTGCACAATAGGAAAGAAAAATGATAAATGAAGTTACGTTAATTGGTAGAGTAGGCACAGAACCAGAAAGAAAAGATATTCCAACTGGTTCTGTAACCAACGTGAATGTTGCAACAAAACGGGAATGGAAAGATAGGAATAATGAGAGACATTCTGAAACAGAATGGCACAATGTTGTTTTATACGGTAAATTAGGATCTTATGTTATGGACAAACTAACAGTTGGTTCATTAGTATACGTAAAAGGACGTATTAAGACAACAAAATGGAAAGATACAAATGATGTTACCCACAAATATGTGGATATTATTGCAGAAGAATTTAGAGTATTGGAAAAACCAAAAATATCTGATAGTTTACCAACAGTAAGTAAATGTGTCATGTATGAATTTGATGAGGAACAACATGATGTGCCTGTTAATTAAGTCATTATATTTAACCATAAATAACTGATTAAGAAACATAATGAAAAAATGTTTTAAATGTAATATTGAAAAACCGTTGTCAGATTTTTACATACACAAAATGATGAGTGATGGTCATTTGGGTAAATGCAAATCTTGTACTAAAATTGATTCAACCAATCATCGCAACAATACTATTGATGCGTGTAGAGAATATGATAAACGTAGAGGAAGTAGACAAACAGCTGATGATATAAAACAGTATCGTCTAAAATTCCCCAAGAAATATAAAGCACATAACATTATTAATAATGCATTGCGTGATGGTAAAATATCAAAAGAGCCATGTATTATATGTGGGAATTACAAAACAGTGGCTCATCATGATGATTATAACAAACCCCACGACATAAGGTGGATGTGCCAAATGCACCATGTACAATGGCACAGAGATAATGGTGAGGGTTTAAACCCATTTTGATTTAGTTTGTTAAAACATAAATACATTGTCCACATTCGGACAATGTATTTATTAACAACCTTTATAGGATATTCAATATGGCAAAAATAAACAAAGGATCATATGTTTCATCACAAACTCGTCAAGATATTAATCAAATTTTTGATGATTTAGATAAATTACGTGATTTTTGTAGAGATAAAATGTTACCTTTTGACGAAGCTGACCTGTACAACAGATCTAGCCCAGTATGGAACAGATATTACAACCATACTCAAAAGAAACTTAGAATCGAAAATAAAAAATAATTGACATATAACATAATTGTTGCTCATTCGTGGGCAACAATTAACTCATCATTCATAATCATGAGCGATATAATAAAAGCATTAGATTCAAATATAATACCATGGAAAACAATCGAATATCGCACCACCGATTATTGGATGTTTGATAATGATGGTAAATCATCAATTTTTACTCCAGTGACAAACAATATCCATGATATGGTTGCATGCTACAAAGCAGCATATAGTTTTGGAGTTATAGGAATCCAACAAGAAAAATGGGCAACATTTCATTTGCACCAAACGGTTGGAAAAGACAATAACATCGACTATCCATTTGTCGAATTGATACCAGTAGGCTAAAATGTTAAAAAAATTATTAAGAGAGTGGTTATTTGCGGACCATGGTTACGTTAACAACGTGCGTAGTACCCCGGAACTCGTTCGATGCACAACTGATGAAGAATTGCATACTGAAGATGCAACACATTTATATATATTTCCTGCAACTGGTGGGAAAGTAATAGAATTTAGGAAATATGACAGAATGAAAGATAAGAGCCATATTTCCAGATACATTATTAAGGACGGTGATGATTTTGCGGATAAATTATCCAAAATTATAACAATGGAAAATCTCAAATATTAATATAAGGTAATAACATGTTTAAAGTATTTCGGATGGGGCATCGGACTCCAAAGACTGGCGTGATCACTGTCGCATCACACATTGAAGATAATAAAATTTTTTATGGGGTGTCTTATTATTCCCCACACGAATTGACTGTTGCCACGTATGACGAAAATGGTAAACAACTACCATTCGTGCAATATGATAAGCCATATGGAATCCAATTGGCATCTGAACGATTAACTGACAATCGTAAAAATGGTATTTTTATCCCATTATCAGTTCTACAACATAATATTGTTATATTAGATATTATTGATGATATCTTTGATAAAGGTACCTACCCTGATTGGGCTGAACAATTGCTGGTTGAAAATGCAATGTATCCGGTTGGATTAAAACGCTACAATAAAAAAACTAAAGACACCTATTACGGTGTTAAAGTAGTAGTTAATTCTGAAGAAGCAAAAGAACAATTATTAATTGCATCAAATTATATCCATAATTTGCCTAACATTGACACCGATTTTATTGCAATCAATTTATTGGCACATTTATATACAACACCAGATATGATTGTTGTTGAAGATGAAGGTATCTGAATTAAAGAAACTGCTTAATACAGTAGATACTGATGACGACGATTTGGAAGTCGTCATCAAACTATCCCCTGGTATAAGTAATGAACTAGATATAGCCATTAATAATGTAATGATATATGATTGTAAAATTGTTATATCACCAACAAGTAAATTAACAAAAACTCAATAATATGATTGATTATCAATATCAAAAACCGGCAATGGGGATTTTAAAATCCTACGATTATGGAGATTTAGTTTCATATAACATACCATGTTCATGTATGAATGCTGATGATGAGGTAGACATGATGATTGAAATAGATGATGGTGGCGAGATCACTATATCAACTGATGTCAAACCAAAATCTGCATACTGGAAGAATATAGTCAATACCTATTCTTCATGTTCTAATCCAATATTGTATAACATTGATAATTGGTTTAGATATATCATTAATGGTTTATATCATAGACTAAATATAACATACAATGTATGGGTTAATGGTTATGTTCAGTATAACCATACCATTATAATGAACAAACAGCAAGCATGCAATTATGCAGAAACTATAAAACAAGCTATAATAGATGTACAACGTTACAAGGAATTAAAAGATGAACTTTCAAGACAAAATGAACTTAATAATGGAACAATGGGAGAAAAACCCAATTCCTGAACATTTAAAAGATAATTTAAATACCAATTTAATGACTACTGTGGAAGGAATTGAGAAACAAATTTCAAACCTTTCAACTGGTACTGGATTAATTATGGTGGCAGTAATGGATGAAACTCGTCCCGGTCAAATTAGAACAGAATCCATTCTAGTAAATAAAGAATAGTAATGGAAGTATTAGCTTATATATACTTAGTTAGTTGCATAGTATCATTATTTAATTACTGGATCGTACATAAAACATTCTATAGAATCGGTTTTGTTGAACCAGAAACTGGATTATCCTTTGATGAAATGGTAAGAAACTCAGTGATACCTATATTAAACACCATAATCACTGGCGCATTTTTTATAACAATCGTGAACTATGTATTAACAACATTTAAGGAAATTTTGGCAAATGACTAGTAAAAAAACATTAAAATCTATCATAGAAGATTATTTAGGGTTCAGTGATCTTAAAAAATCCATCCAAGAGGACATCGATAAGCAAAAATTAGAATTAGAATATATAAAAAAAGAAACTGAAAAAGCTATCGAAGAAAAGAATAAAATATCAAAAACACCAAAGGAATTAGCAACTGAGCGTGATGAACCGTGGGTATCTGTATTAGATACACAATTAAGTGATAAAAATGCTGGTCATGGGTTTTTTGAATTAGACTGGAACAAACAATTCATTGATTATTTAATTACCAATGGGTTTGGATTTGAAAATGATCCTGAAGAAGAAATAGTTGATAGGTGGTTTCGAACACTAGCATATAACATGTTAGTAGAAGCAGAAGCACCAATCACCGAACATACTACTGCCGGTTTTATAAACCTGAAACGAATTTCTGATGAACATTCTGAGGCTAGTTAATGAAAAGTTTTTTGATAATTGACTCCAGCAACATGTTTCATCGCAGTCGCCATGTGACCCATGGTACGATTGACACTAAACTTGGTATGTCACTTCATATCATGTTCAACAGTATCAAAAAAATGTGGAACAAATTTAATTGTGATCATATTATATTTGCATTTGAAGGTAAATCATGGCGGAAATCCGTTTATCAACCATACAAAGCCAACCGATCAGATAAAAAAGCGCAATTATCACCCAAAGAATTAGAAGAAGATAAGCTTTTTTGGGAAACATTTAACGAATTACAATCATTTATCACAAACAGCACGAATTGCACTGTATTGCAACATCCAGAGCTAGAAGCAGATGATTTAATTGCTGGGTTCATCAATTCACATCCAGATGATATGCATATTATCATTTCATCTGATTCTGATTTTTATCAGTTATTAGCTGATAATGTAGTTCAATATAATGGTATTTCTGAAAAGTTGATGACTACTTCTGGTATATTTGATAAAGATGGTTTACCAGAATTAGATAAAGTATCCCAAACTCCAGTTCCTGCACCAGACCCAGAATGGTTATTATTTGAAAAATGCATTAGAGGCGATACATCTGACAATATTTTCAGTGCATACCCAGGTGTTCGTAAAAAAGGATCAAAAAGTAAAGTCGGAATGTTGGATGCATATAATGACAGGCATGATAAAGGGTGGGCATGGAATAATATAATGAATGCCACGTGGAAAGATCATAATGGATTAGAACATATTGTTGAACAAGATTACAACCGTAACAAAATGTTAATTGATTTAAATGCCCAACCAGATGATATTAAAATAAAAATATATGAAACCATATTAAACCAATCATATCCAAAGAAAAATTCACAGGTAGGAATAAAACTTATGAAATTTTGTGGCTTATATGATTTAACTACTATAGGAGAATATGCCTCGCATTATGCGGTAGCATTCCAGACAGGGTACCCATATGAGTAAGATAAATACAATTCCTATTCAACAATTTATCAATTTAGTTAAATCGGCAGAGCTAAGTTCTCAAAAAGAAGTAAAAATGGATATCAAAACAGCTAAATCACTTGTATATTGTTTATCTGAAGTAAATAGTGTGCTAGTTGGTGATTTTTCTGCTATAATAGATAAAATTTCAACCACTCCATCAACTGATACAATATCAATTAAAATGGACGGTGGTGATTTTAAAACGTAGGAGAAATGTTATTCTTTCTAAAGAGATATATACAGAAATATTCTTAAAAAAAGCTGGATTAAGTTGTGATGATGCAAATATAAAATACCATATGTATAAATGGTGGAATTCTACTGCAAAAACATCAGGACTAAGATTAAGTGAAGAAGGGTATTCATTTCTCATAAATGATTTAAAGATTCAGGCATATGAAGTACCATTTGCCGAACACATGGAAATTAATCCAAGTGTGATAGTATTTTTGTCAAAACATATGGAATGTCCCTATTTACTTAGGTATCATTCAATAATAGTATTTTCAGAACGTAAGAGTATAGAATTATACCTATTTTCTGGTGATATTAAACGATATGGGTTGACAAAAGCAATAAAGGCTCAGAAAGCCTTACCAAAAACCAATATTTAACCATAGGAAATTTAACATGACTGAAGAAGTAACAACAACTGAACCAACCGATCAAGTACAACAAGAACAAGCACCACAAGATGTGGTTATCACGCTGCAAGATTTGGAATTAGCTACCCGTATCATCGGTGCAGCAATTGAACGTGGCGCAATCAAAGCACCAGAATCTGAAGATGTTGGTCGTGTTTGGAAAAAATTAGCTGCATTCGTTAATCAAGCAGCAAAAACCCAAAGTGAACAAACCACTGGTGACAGTGGCGATCAAACCGGAGAATAATATATGTCAAACCTAAATCACGTAGGCAAAGTTATTTCAAACGGCAGACGTTGTTTAGTGGCATACAGGACTTTACCAGGGGATGCATTTAGTTGTCTAATCATCCCCACCGAATCCTTGCAGGATTCCTACCATGATTCATTAATGAAACTGGTGGAATCCAATGCTGCTCAATCATCATTTGAACTAGCTGATGTACTATATAGATCAACTTTTCCTGACGGAAGCAATATGCTTGTTTCTCTCCATGCAAAAGGTCATTTAGTTAAAATTCCGACAGATAAAATTGAAATGATCCCCAATCAGTTGACTTCTATCAATTTAGCTGAATTAAATCAAATTATTGCACAAAATAAAGGGGTTAGCGTACAAGATTTAGCAATAAAATCAGATGAACAACAGTCTGCTAATATTGAAGAAATAACCAAACCACTCCCTGAAAAAGTACCTGAACCGGTACAACAATTAAACAATGTAATAACTGATGAACAACTAGCGGAAAAATATCGTAAAGATGCTGCTCGTTTAACAGACGAAGTATCAAGATTATTAGAAATGGCTGAACAATTGGTTCCATCTAAAGTGGAAACTGCGATAGAACAGCCACACACCGATCTTATCATAGATGCACCCAAAGCTGTGTTAAAACCATCCGTTGCTCGTTCTAATCGTAAAAAATCAACTAAAGTATGATAAATTATCCAGTATTGAATGAAGAATACTGGTATGAAATATTTGATGGGATCATGGTAACTTCAAAACCCATGCTTCCATCAAAATACATTGCATCAGTGTCTGTAATATTTAAAAATAATAAAAACTTTGAAGTCCCCATTGATAAACAAGATAATTATTGGGAAGAAACTTTACATGAATTTTTATTAAAATACAAGGATAAAGTCAAAACTGTCTCATACAATATTGATCTAGAACAAATAAAAGATGATATATCAAACTCAACCAACAAATTTTTAACACACTATAATCTATGATTTATGCTATATTCGCAGTCGATGAAACTGGTGGAATGGGTTTTCAAGGTAGTATGCCATGGCCACGAAATAAACAAGATTTAATGTGGTTTAAAAACAAAACACAGAATAATACTGTAGTGATGGGTAAAAAAACATGGGAGTGTACCGATATGCCAGTCCCATTACCAAATAGAACAAATGTATTAATTACAAATAAATTTGTAGATAATGAAGATATTCTCCAAGCACATGGGGATGTTTGTGATCTATTACTCCATTTACAAAACTATCATAATCATGAGCAAATTTATGTTATTGGTGGTCCAAATATATTAATGCAAGCATTACCGGTCATAGATTGTATATATCTAACCAGAATTCCAGGTGAGTATGTTAATGATACCTTCATCAATCTATCTGAGTTCTTAGAAGAATTTGAATTACAACAATCTCATGATATGGAAACATGTGTAATAGAGGAGTATAAACGATGCACCAATATTTAAATATGATAACCCATGTGATGAATAATGGGTTAGATAAATCTGATAGAACTAATACTGGAACACGCAGTGTGTTCGGGTATCAATGTAGATTTAATTTATCAGATGGATTTCCAGCAGTTACTACCAAAAAATTATTATTTGACAATGTAAAATCAGAATTGTTATGGTTTTTACGTGGATCAGTCGATGAACGAGAATTATGTGAAATTTTACATGGTTCTCGTGATCTAAGTTACACGACTATATGGACTAACAATGCCTATGCCCCCAATTGGGTTAGCAAAGCAACATTTGATGGGGATTGTGGTAGAATTTATGGTGCACAGATGCGTTCATGGATTAGACCAGATGGTACAACATTAGATCAACTACAAGAATTAGTGGATGGTATTAAAAAAGATCCTGATAGTAGAAGACATATTGTTGTTAACTATAATCCAGGAGAAGTGGATCAAATGTCATTGAATCCATGTCATGCATTATTTCAATTCTATGTAGGAGATGGCAAATTATCATGTCAATTATATCAACGCAGTGCTGATTTATTTCTTGGTGTTACATACAATATCGCATCATATGCATTATTGACACATATGATTGCACAAGTATGTGATTTACAAGTTGGTGAATTTATTCATACATTCGGTGATTTGCATATATACAATAATCATATGTCACATTGTATTACCCAATTATCAAGAGATCCATATGAGCTACCAACGTTGTGGTTAAACCCTGATATAAAAAATATATTTGACTTTACAATGGACGATATTAAATTAATTAATTATCAACACCATCCATTTATTAAAGCACCAATGGCTGTATAACAAAAGGGGCGTACAGCCCCTTTTTTACCAACTAATTTTAATAAATTGCACCATTTTCACTGATACACTATACCTATAATTATCATTGCCGCTACTTGGGTCATCATCTGCAGAGCATGATAATTGATAATTATTTGAGGAAGCAGGCTTAACTGAAAAATGAAATCTAGATTTTCCATCTCTTCCCTTAAACTCAGACAAATATACTGAAACAGCAGGAGTATATTGCATCACTTCTGATTTAAACGGGTATATTGAAATTGTGGATTTAAGATCCCCAGATGACTTTTCTCTATCTTCTAGTAATGTTAAGCCAACATTACTAGCAGCCAACACATGATCATCTTGTTTACCTGATGTAGAGGTAAATGACTGACCAGTGACGCTATGAATATTAAATGTAAAATAATCAGTTCTATCAATTTTACCGTAATATGAGAATATTAATTTATCAACCCCGGTATTCTGTAATAACGTATTATCGAATTTAGAAGGGACACCAAAATCCCCAATCCCAACATTATATGATTTTCCAAATACTACTGGTACTGTTTTAGTTATCAACTCGCCAATCTCATTCGGATAGGTTAATTCAACACTCGTGCTCTGAGAAACAAATGAAAATGTTCCAGTATTATTATACAGAACAGTGCCATGTCCTTTAACAGTGAATAATTCAGTTCTGCCTACTTCAGTTGCTGGATTATCAGGAACTATCCTGATACTAATTACACCCGGTTTATCAATTGCTGTTATATTAACATCGTAATGACCAGATATCATATTATTATTTACAGTGACTGGTTGAGTCAACGAACCAGTAATACTCTCAGTTACTTTACCAGTAATTACTGCATATAATACCACACCATTGTTGGTATTCACGGTACTACCAGAAAAATTAACAGCAGTAACCATCGTAGTTAAATTTTCAGATAGAGTTGCATTAACAACAACGGGTGATGCTGCTGGTGAGATTATATTAAATTCGGGTGATTTTGTTAATACTGTACCAGAAACACTAACATCGGTGATATAAATATAACCAACTTTATATGTTAACGATGTTCCTGGTACTGACCATCCATCCATTACTGCGTTAGGAGAAATAGTGAATGAACCAGTCACTGATGTAGTAGTAAATGTTTTAGAATCTAATGGTGATGGTATATATCCAGTAATATCAGTTGTTGGAACAATACCATTCACTACTCCGTCACCAGTAACCCCAATATATACTGTATTCCCAATTCCTCTATCAGATGTTGATATTGTATAATTTATAACATCATTATTTCTATAATCTGTTTTATCAGTGGTAATTAAATATGGTGAAGTATCATTGATCGTTATAACAGATGTATTCCCTAATACATCTCCGGCAGGATTAGTGAATTTAATGTAAAATTTCTCAACACCCTCTGTTATCATGTCGTTATATGGTTGTAATGTTAGTATTGTTTTTTTAGAAGAATCAAGAGTCAGTGTCCCGGAATTTACTACTGATGTCATATCAGAAGAATCTGCTGGCTTTGTTCCGCTACCAACTAACAACCAGTTTATAGATGAGGTGGTAGAATCATTATAACTAATAGTAATACTCAAGCTGTCACCTTCATTGATTGATGCAGGTATACTTGATGTTGTTAGTACTGCTGCAGGTGGTGTTGCAACTCCACCTAATATTCCACTATCAGCAGCAGTCAACGGTAATACTGATACATTAACCCCAGATGCCGTGTGCATAGACACAACTGAATTCAATGATCCGGTAACAGTGGTTGCTGTACTAGGCTCGTTCCATACTAACGTAATAATTAATTTATCAGATTGATATCTTCCATATATTTTAAAATACGATCCAGTATCTGCACCAGAACCAGTGATTGAAAATAATTGTGTGTTGTTCAATGATAAATCATAAAAACTAATTGATGAAATAGTACCACCAGCCCCAATAGTTCCAAAGCTTGGTGCTCCACGTTCAAAACCATTGCTACCAAATGATAATGTTCCAATAGATGTTAATAAATTGGACCAAAAAGTATTTTTAGCAGAAGATGTGCCACCAGTTCTTGAAAAATCAAACGATAATTTACCACCAGTATTAAAAAAATATCTAAAATTATTTCTAGTACCGTCCCCAGTTGCTGGCGCAGAAAATGTAATTGTTTGATTAAGTATTAAATTCCATGCAGTTGTTCTTGATGCAGACAAAAGAGATGTTCTGGTTAACTGACCTACATGTACTTGATCTTTGTTGGATACTACTAGATTTGAAAAATTACTATACTGTGCTCTTATGTCATCTGTGATAATAGTTGATTGTGTAATGGGGACCAAATTATTTCCATCTTGTAATCCCAATGCACCTATTGTCAGTCCAGTTTGATGCTGCCTTGCTTTAATCATGTCTAACCGCAATGATGACCACACTGTCGATGATATTAATCCACCAATCGCACCACTTATTGCAGTCACCGGTTGACCATATCCAGAATTATTTGATCCGGTACCAAAAACATTGTAAAAATCCTGCCTAAAGGTATTAAAATCTGTGGTTTGAACTATTTGACCTTGACCAGATGCCATTCATTTATCCTTATAATATCACTGCTTCTATTGTTACAATACCACTTACATCAGAACTTTCTAATGCTATAGCAAATGTATTTTCATAAAATTCATTGCATCTCGATGCTGCGCCAATAGTAGATGCCATCAACCGATCACCTTTTCCTATCGGACCATGAACTCGCACTGGTACTCTACCTTTAAGAGCAACATAAACACCATCTTCTAATTCACTATTCATCATAAAAGCAGGATTACCAGAAATTACACCAATCGCACGTTGTCCTACCCAATTGGATGCAGTGATCTCTTTTTCGCCACCAATTACAACAACGGTACCAACTTCATAGTCTGCATCAGGAATATATTTTTCTGCCAAGTCTGCAAATCTAGCAGATGTTGCGACACCATTAAATATATTAGCAGATAGATTACCATCGGAATCTCTAGCTGCTATTGAATTTATAGTAGGACCAGTGGTAGCAACTGAATAGATTGATGTAGTAGATGTTAAAACTTTTAATGAATCAGCTGCAGATGCAGTTCCAATTACGTTATTTGCATAGACCGTGTTAAATGTATAAGTCGATGATCCTAAGTTTACAGAATTAGTGATTCCTGGGATAACTTCTGAACCATTGATTAATAATGGAGTAACTGCAGTTGCATTATCACGAACAGTGAATCCAATTTTATTTGATACTGTATTTTCAATTATTGGATAATGCGTCGAAATGTCTGCATTTGTTCCAGACATGTATACGTGTAAATCATTGTCATTGCCAAGAAAATACCCTGCATCTTGAAAATGTGCACCAGATGCTAATAAATAATCACTAGCCAAATGTCCACCAAGTCTATCGGCATCACTGCTTGTCCCCCAATATCTTGTATCTGATACAGTTGATACTCCATTATCATCAGTGAATGCTAAATTCAATCCTTTTTTGATATAAGTCAATCTTCCAGAATATTCAGTAATTATTGATGAATGTAATGTGAAAGCATCACTTGCGATAACATTAACAATCTGACCATCTGTCCATGTTTCAATGACTGCATGAGTTGTGTTGAACTCGTCGATAACACCACGAGATTTCAATTGTGTTTGTCCAAAATTATAAACACTTTGTGGACCAATTAAGGTAAACCCATATGCACCTTTAACATATAATTTAAGCTCAGTAGAGTCCCACCACAGGTCACCTAGTGCCAACCCGACTGGTGGTGTAGCAGAAACCTCGGTGCCCCCTGACGACCTCCAGGTTTGGCTTACCTGCTCATAATATTTGATTCTCTTGGCTGATGTATCGTACCATATCTGCCCGTTTAATGGACGTGGTGGTGGAGTGGTTCCAGCAAAATTTTCCAGCATGAATACAAAATTTTCATTTTGAATTTCACCATATCCTGGATAATCTCTACCAAATAATTTAATATCTAATGTTGAATTTAATGTACCATCTTCTACTACTGTTACCGTGGTACCATCAAATTTATTAATACTGTATGGCATCTTTTATTCCTTTAATTAATGTATTTATACAATTGGACCAGTCCAGCCAGTGCTAGAAATTATATATTTTCTTCGTTCTGGAATAGCCGTACATAATACATGAGCTTGCACTCCAGCAATGTATTCCGCATGTGGTGCCAAAATTTCTAATTCTGATATAATATTAGAATCAACTGTCTGAGTGGTAGCATAATATATTTTACTATACTCAACTGTTACTGTATCATGTAATTCAGTAGGTACTCCTACATTCATTACTCTGGCACCATCTGCATCTATATTACCACTTGGTGCACTAACTTTAAAATTATTGTTGTGACTATAAATTGTAACATTCGTAGTTGGTTGCTGACCTTCATATAAATTTATTGCATTCAATGTTAAGTTTGCAGTAGTATTACTAATATTAGGGTATAATAATGTAATACCTGCATTTACAATACCAGAATAAGTAAAGATGGGAGTAGTTGGTGTAAACTCAACATTGCTTAATATACCGACCAACACGTTCGATATCCATAAACATACTACTGTATAACTGTCAACAGTTACAACTTGAAAGCCAGACATCCCCTGAGTTTTGTCATATATTGGTCCAGCCAATTTAATACCTGCCCCATCATTGAAGTATAATTGTCCTTTATCTGATTTAATCCATAAATCTCCTGGATTTGTATAAACAGTTGGGCTATCAGACTCAAATAGTGTTCCAGATATTTTTATAAATTCAGTTCCATTATATACTTTTAAAACAGATTCAGCTAAATCATACCATATTTGTCCAGCGATTGGATTTGGTGGTACTTTTGTGCTTGCGAAATTTTCCAATAGATGAATAAAATTTTCATTTAGTATTTCACCATAACCAGAAACATCGCTTCCAACAAGAGTCAAATCAGTTGAAATCTGATCTATTGTACCGTCAACAACATCGGTTAATACTGTTCCATCAAATTTATTAATTCTATAAGTCATTAATTTTTCCCTGCATAAATGTAATACTTAACATTAGTTGTTAATTGTGTTATATTAGGTAACTTAAAATTAGTAGATATTGATGGTACACCAAAAGTTGTCCCAATGACTGCAAACAATTCTGGATAAGCTGTTTTACTAAGTTCTAGTCCATTACATTCTTTAAATTTATCTGGGACAGTATTGCCAGCATATGCAACCACTTCACCGACTATGCTGGCAGATTTGATAACATTTTCAAATGTCACTGACTTCAATGATCCACTTGACTCAACTAACATTTTATCTGTTGCTTCAATAGCAGTGATTGCTGGTTTATTTGAAATAACATTGCCTGATAAAATTGCAGCTATTGTTATATTAGATCCAGTTCCACTTGAAGTGCCAGTTAAATCTGTTGATAATGTAAAGGTAGTCCCTGAACTTAATATTTCATTGTTATTATAAGTTACCGTATTATGTAAACTTCCATAGTACACGGTGACATTCTGTGTACCAACCGTATTAGCATACAATGATTTAGTATAAATGTTTGTCCAATTACGTGCTGGATCACCTAAATCGATTGCCGTAGCAGTTGTTTTTGGGAATATACCAGTAGCCGAGGTAAACACTGTAGAACCAACATCAACGAATGCAGCTGATGTAATACCGGTAGTGCTACTAATATCACCAGTTGTAATAGAAGTTGGAGTTAGTAAACCATTTATATTAACCGGTTTATTGATATCAACACTATTTGCCAATAATGAAACCGTTGTTATAGACGATGATGCATCATTTGATGATATCAACAAATCAGAAGATGATGATAAAATATTATAATTTAAACTATCATCAATCTTAATTTTTATAGTTTTAGATATGTTTGTATCATTTACAGTAATACCACTATCTGAATTTACCGTAATAGTACCTGATGTAGTATTTGGTTCATTTTTTATAAACAAATCATTTATTGTTTTTGTACTAGTACCATATTTAAGAGCAACCGCTTGTTCAGCAATGCCATTATATTGATATGTATCAGGGATGTTTATGCCTTTTTTGATAGGCATATCGACAAATGATTCTATATTGTTCCAGTTGGTTGGTGTAAACTCATCATCTGCATTAAAAATTGCAACTGCAATATCATTAATATAAGCTACTAATAATTCATGATCAGCAGAACCATCATTCACTGTTATGATTTTTATTCCGGTTCCACCAGTGATATCCGTCAAAAATGTAGTCCATATGTTATTACCAATATACATTTCTAAGGTATGGGTTGTTGGATTAACCCATAAATCACCAGAAGATGGTGATGTTGGTCTATCAAATGCTCTATTTATGGAACCAGATGGGACCCATTTACCACCATCCCACATCATTAATTTTGGTGTTGGGCTTGCACTAGTAGAATCAGTATCATACCATAATTGCCCACGAATAGGATTTAATGGTGCAATATTACTTGCAAAATTCTCTAACAAGTGTAAAAAATTTTCTGAAATTGGTTTGGAATATCCAGGATAATATCTACCAACTAATGACAAACTAGTGTCATCATTAATAGTTTTATCTTCTACTATCAATCCACCATAGTTTGCCGAGTCTGAATGTTTTACATTATATGCCATTATACTATTTCTCCTGACAGAGATTGTACACGAATAGTGTAATCCACCTGAATTGCTCTGTTCAATGCTTTTTGAACTGGATGGAATATAACATGTGTTAATAGTCTTCCATTGCCGTTAGGGTTATATGATATTAATCCCAACTCATCAAATACAAAATCTGAATTATTATTTGATGTATTGTCGAATGCAAGTTGCCCATTTGGTTCACCAAAATCTAACAAACATGAAATAAACACGTCAGTATAATTTTTACCGGTGACATGTCTAGTTTCAACTTTATTTCTTATAGGATCTATATTTAAAACAGATCTGTCATCTACTATTTTTGAATATGTTTGGTTATATAATCCAGCATTTGTACCAGTAGAGTTTGGTGTTAAATATGTAATAATCCCGGTAGGATCTACATATGTTCCACCATTACCGAATGCCATTTGATATATCCATCCCTGCCCAGTATTTCCTATGCATTCTGCTAATGCAATACTAAATGATTCATAATGAATCGCGTTACGTTTGTCTTCATATACTTCTAATGTGATTGGATCATATATTTTAATATGTCCTTCCACTGACAACCCTGATAAATCTTTAAATTCCATGAAATTACCCTTATAAAATTACGGCTATAACCATACCATTATCATAATCTGTTTTATTTGCAATGCTTTTTGCAAAAATAGCATGTCCAAATGACATATCCCCACCAACACTCATTGCATATCCTGGTATTGCACTAGTGATTAATAAATCTCCTTTGGAGACTTTTCCTAAAACTTTCACCGGGACTTTACCACGCAATGCAACTGCTTGTCCGGTTGAGTCAACATTCATTAAATATGCTGGTTCACCGGAGATAACTCCAGCAACTCGATGATCACCTTTTTTATTAGTAACTGTTATCTCTTCATCACCACCAAATACAACCACTGTTCCAATATCATAATTATTGTCTGATTGATATTTTTCGGCTAAATCAGCAAACTGTGCCTGTACTGCTATTCCATGAAAGTATGTTGCATGTAAATCACCGTTATTATCTCTGACCGCAACAGTATTATTGGTTGCATCAACCGCTGCTGACCTATAAACACCATTAAATAATAAATTATCAGCATCTGTTGCAATACCATTTAATCTATTGGCATTAATGTTACCATCAAAATCACGTGACACTATGGTATCAGGTGTAGAAGATATGTCGGCAACCTGATATAACGTACCAACTTTAAGTGAATCAGAACTTGACGAGTTACCATCTACATCACCGTGAAATGTTGTTGCAAATACATCAGCATTACTATCTCTTGCAACAATGGTATCAGGAACCGCAGTAACACTTGCATTTCTATAATTAGTGCCAACCAGTAACGAATCAGCTTGTGATGCGTTGCCTACCAAATTACCGTATAGACTGGTAGCATGAACTGAATTCCATTTTAATATACTTGTTCCTAGATTAACTAATTTTCCTGATTGGTCTGGTACAAATGCTGGTAAATTATCACCACCAATAGAAGATGATAACAAACTATTTATGAAACCAATCTCTACATTATCACTTGAATCATTGATGGCAATATTAAGTTTACCATTCACCAATGATTCAATTACTGGTTTTGTTCCAGCATCAACTCTAATTTTAATATCAGTACTGGAACCTATTTTTATACCAGTGTCTGGATAAATTGAAAAATCAGGCCATGTAACTGAAATAACACCATCAATATCAACATTTATGTTATTACCAACTTTAATTACACCATATGAATTAGTTGATGCAAGTGTTAATGGATATAAAGTATCTAATACACCATTTGAGTCTATTGTTAAATTCGCTCCAACTTTTATACCACCAAGATGGGTGGATGTTGCCATAGGTAATGAATATCCACCAACCTGAATAACAGATAAAGTACCATTGGCATCTATTTCTAATCCAGGACCAACCCTAATCTTTCCTAACTCGGTAGACGATGCAGTCGGTACTAATATGCGTTTCATATTAGCTACTGATATTTTTTTGGTAAGAGTACCATCACTTATAATTGATACAGCAGCAGATGACGGAATCTCATCATCTGCGACTGCTTCTAAATCCCAAATTCGTGTCATATTAATTAATCCAGTTCAATAATGTCAGATGTTGTACCATCAGATTCTAAAGATATATTAGAATCCATTGCTACTATATATTGGTATTTATCAACTAAATATTGTGGCCATGATGACTCCACCGATCTAATAAATCTAGCAATATTATTATTAGCAGTAGACAAATCTTCATTATTCATATCATACCATTCTTTACCTGTTTTTCTGACTACTGTTATTCCTACTCCTTTGGGAACACTCTTTGTTAATTTTATATAATATCCAGTACCATTTACCATAAACTCTGGTGTATGTTCGATATCACCTTCTGGACTATATGGGTAATTGGTATTACCGTATGTAGTATACCAATCTTTTTTCAACCTAACACCACCAACAAATACTTCAACATCATCGGTTACTGAATATTGATTTACTACATCCCATTGACCATTATGATAGAACCACAACTCAGTACCACCATCAACAAAATAATATGTATAGGCGGATGGTTCTAAAATTTCTGATAAGTGGCTTACATTCACTACATTTCGTGGATTATCACATCTTCTACGTGGAATAAATGAGACTGGAACTATTCTAGTTTTACGTTTAGTAACAAACGATTCAATGTTATTTAAATCATTATACGGAATAGTTTCTGATCTACCCATATTCAACACATTAGTTTGTATTTTATGGATAGTCGGTGAGCTAGTCCCCAATGTTCCTCTTCGTAAATCAGACAATTCATTGCCATTCTTTGTAAAATATTCAATTCGTTCGCCATTAATTTCAATAATTCCTGGAATTGGAGAAGTAGAAACAGCATGTGTAAATGGTTGACCATTTATTATAGTAACCTGATTCTCGGTCACTGCAGGGGTTGGGTCATCTAATTTACTACCATCTTCCACATAGATTGTTGTATCAAATTGTGCCAAATCCATTGCCAAAGATGTTACCATCGTTCCATCTAGTCTTTTATAGTGGTCCCTATTCAAAATATCTTTAAATTGCATAAATCCTAACGATGCTTTAATAATATTATTACTAAATGTGATAATTTGAACAACATCCGTTGGAAGTAATGCATCTGTTAATGTGATTTTTATAAGATCTACATTTATTGTATAATCGATATTTCTGGTTAAAATATTCCCGTTTTTCGATACCCAAATATAATCTAATGATAATACTGGTTTTTTCAACACAAATATACCATGTTGCATTCCGGTGAAGATTGCTTGATCCACTGGGTTTGTTATTATATTAGTTGCTGATGAAATTGAATCAACTCGTCTATCTAATTCCAATAATCCATAATCATAAAAACTTATTATTTTCATGTTACCTGCTGGTAGATTCTTGGTTATAGTTAGTGTCATATCACTTATTGTATATTCACAAGTAGCATCTTTGACCAATACCGTTATTAATCCTGGTGATACCGTTTCAGTCAATATTATTACACCAGATGCTGATTCGATATTATAATCTGTAATATAACGCAGTTGTTTTGTATGACTATATACTTCAACATTTGAATAATTTAATTCATATGCTGAGACCATATATTCTGGTATTCTAACCGACATATCATTCTGAGTTACTTCTTTGGTGACTACTTTGCCAGGACTTAACAGTACATCATCTATCAACACCAACACGTTTGGTGATATTGCTGATACACTCATAACATAATCCGCAGGTCCGGTATATGATTGAGTGGTATCGATATCCATTACACTAGTAGTACTGGTATTAATATTACCAGTATCACTTTGTTCAATCATATACTGAACAATAGTATTCTTTGGTAATTTAGCTCCAAATCTAATCCCAGTCACTTCTATTTTTTGCTCTTTTTCAGTCGTTCTAAACAATTCATATTGGTATGTGTTGCCATTGACAAGTACTGTTGCTTTCACATTTCCTAACATCCACGGAGCATTGGTTACAATAACATCAGTGGCCTTGTTGATAGTTATAATGTCTGTATCCAGTAACATATATGAATTAAATCCAAAACTAGATACGGTTATAGCATCACCAGTTGGTGCAACATTAAATACTACTGTATGATTCGACGTATCAAGCACATAATCAGATGACGGTATAGTAACATTCTTAATTTTTCCAGACACACTACGGCGCTGTGTTACTATCACATGATTACCAGTTGGTACATCCTGTCCGTAGCTATATACAGTAGTTGTACCATCTGGTATGTATCTATTATTAATTACTTTTGGTGAGCCACTAGTTGGTAATTGATAAACCTTAATAGCAACAGAATCAGCCATATGCCCAGGTAATAATTCTTCAGGTGCATAACTGGTTGATGGTGTAATAAAACCATCCCCATCTGTGATAACATCATCTGGTTTATATCCAATAACCGTACTATCCTCGAATATTCCACCAATTAATCGCACATCATAATCATATAACCCCAATTCATATTCATCAATATATGGGTTAGTTGATACACCACCATCAGATGTTTGTTTTATAAACATTATATTAAATAGATTGTCTAATCCAAGTTCATCTTGTTGATTAATGTTAGGTACCCCAGGTCTACCCAATAACCGTTTTACTCCAGTAATCTGAACATTCGCCTCATATGGTGTAAAATATAATTCAAAAGAATCTCCATTCAATGATCCAGTAAAGTACCCACATTCCCTACCAACATATGTATTGTTTTTTACCACAAACTCAAATGTACCTATTATATTTGGATCAATAAATACATCAATATCATATACTTGGGTAGCCACTGATCCAATTAACTGTATTTGAAAATCACAGTATGCATAATGACCAAAATCAAATGAATCGACTAATACACGTGTTGTACTAGTCGATTGATATTGAAATGGTATTATTGCATATTCACCATCTGACGATAATCTTCTTACATCGGTTATATCAACTTCTCTAATTGTCAGTGATGGTAACATTACTCTAGAATAAACTACGGTAACTTTATCATATATGGTTTTTAATGACAATAATATATTATCGTTTTCAATATAACTTGATATCCATGAATCACCATTTTGCATAGTATCTAAAATAATATCACCATCTGTGGATATAATATCGATATTAATATCCACACCATTGTGCACCAACTCAACTTCTAATAATTGGACAAACGAGTCGCTTACTAATTGAATATAATAACATCCACTATAAAATTCATTTTTATCAAATTCGTCAATAACTGTTTCCTCCATTTCATAGATGGTTAAACTGTCACTTGAAATTTCAAACAATGGGTCATTTATTCTACTCGTCACTTCATTATAAATACCACCTTTGGAAAAATCCCACTTTGTGTAAGTTACGATAACTGTATTGGTTGCATGAACATTTAATAATATATCACTCGATGATAAAGGATCTTGCTCAACTGTTAATCTCATGAAACCAAGATCGATCTCAGGGGTTGCACCGCCACCACCATACACTATTGTGTTACCATTGACACTTGATGCAGTATATGGATTATTAATCAATATTAATTCAATATACCCGTACACCCCTGCATTAGAATATGCAATATCATAACGAATTGATGTAGTACTATATTTTGAAAAAGTGTCAACCATTACTGTTTGACCAGCTGGTATTTGGACCGAACCACCACCAATAATAATTATATTTCTATCAGTGTAATCTGATACTACCAAATTATTATTATATTGTTGACCAATGTCATATATTGTTGATGGAATATCTCCAGGAATAGTGAAAGAATTTTTTAATCCATCACCAACAATTGTTCCCATAATGATGTTTTCATGTGGTGCTACAAAAGTTGGTTCATCAACTCTGATATTATTAACATATACATTAACTTTTTCGCCAACATCTGGAGTATATGGCAATTGAATTATACCGGTATCCCTTGGTACAGATATTGACCAATTATCATATCCTGGGTCAAATGCATCCCATTCATCACTATCCCATGGTATACTGTCCCATCCATTCGCAAATTGAAAACCACCACCAGTTACTATTACACCACCATAATCAATACCTTTCATTAATAATGATAAATCTTTCCCTGGATTACCATATGATGGGTTGTAATTAAACTGTATTCTATCATTGGCATTCAAGTATTCAATATTTTTTAAATAAGTTATTTCAATAACACTATTTTTTCTAGGTGCTGTCACCAATGTTAAGGTACCATAATACCTTGTATATCCCATTGATGTGTCAGTTTTTACTGCAACATAATAGCTATTATGCAATTGTTCTACACCATCAACATATACTGATGCTGTATTAACTCTCAAATCTGGCGCGAATATTAATTTGAACTGTTGTCGTGTACCTGTTCCAGTAAAGGTTTCGTTATATAATAAATCAGTTATAGAATAGCCTTTAGCAACCCTATCATACTTCATGGTGATCTTGGTTGACCTAGCAGCTTCTGATTCTATTGTTACACTTGCACGTGCGGTAACACCGGCTGATGATACACCACCATCCAATACAATAATTGGTGCACTTAAATACCCAGTCCCAGGATTGTCCAATACTATTCGGTTAACTTTTCCTCTTGAAATAAATGCAGTCGCTTCTGCGTTCTTTCCATAACCACCAATAAATCTTACTATTGGTGCTTTGGTATAGCCTGACCCGCCATCTATGATATTAATCGATGATACTTTAAATCCTATATTATCATACCATGATTTCCATGGACTAATATTAGTATAATAGTTATCATCTACTACTAATGTTCCATCTTCACTTACATAATTATTGATCGTGGCGTAAATATTGTCTGATGTAACCACCGATGGAAAATCAAAATCAGTTATATTAGAATTAGAGTTATCATAACCATCATACACGCTTACATATTCACGAATTTTGGTTCTATATGGTTTAATTTCATTTATATAATCTTCAAAACTTTCCAAGTTGTCACTATTATACGTTACTTTTTGTTTTAATTCTCCAACATTATGCGTAACTTTAATAAATGATGATTTAAATATCCAGTCAGTGTATATTTGTTCAGATAGTATATAACGAACTGATGCAAAAAATAATTTCAAATATTCAATACGTAAATTATCAACTAATAAATTATCTTTTATTGCCGACAATATAACTCTCAATTCATTTCGTAAATTGAATGCATATGGGTCTGGATTTTGGATAGTTCCTGGAAATATATTAGTATCATAATCATACAATATATCAGAGAATTGGATAGTTCCATTTTCCCTACCAATAACATTATATATTTTAGTATAATCTGTAGTAACTAACTCATTATACTTTTGTAATAATAACCATCCACCAGTTCCAATGTTTTTTACTTTAACAATATCACCAATATTATGTGAACTGGTATATAATTGTGAAGTATTATCAACTACATGGTTTATACTAGTAAATTGATTATAACCAGTAGCGTACCAGTCAATATAATACCAACACTTTCTTACGTCATATTTTCGTACCTGACGTACCAACCAGCTTTTATAATTTTCATACCAATGTCTAATAACCCATCTGTCTTCATTCTGGCTATCACTTAGAACCAATACTGCAAATCGTCTAATAGTCGCAACAGTTTCGTCAGTGTAATTTTCACCATGATCAATGATTTCAGCAGTTGATACCGACCCGTTGTTATCCAATGTTAAAATAATTTTCGCTTGATTATTACATCCATTATTACCAGCAATAACAACTTCTGGTGGGTTTACATAGCCATATCCAGGATCTGTTATATTAACAGCCTCTATTCTACCATCAACAATATATAAGGATATTTCTGCTTGTTTTAATAATGCCGTTCCAATATACTGAAGTTCTGTGTCGTAATCAACCGTTACATCCCATTTACCAGACACCGATGATGGTGGCAAATCATATTTCATTAACGGCGACAAATCAAAATCATCTGCTATTAAATTAGTCTTTAATACATTATTAGTTCGTTCAATAACCTGTTTAAGTGCTTCCAACCTATTAATAAACATTGACTGACGTGGTTTATTTTCAATACCATACCGTTGTTTTGGTTTTAGTGAGTAATCCGGTATACGATTCTCATTATAATCATAACCAATTAAACTATCAATCCACTTTTGCTCAATGTGCGTTGGTAACTCCGTATTAATGTTTTCACTCACCAATTTCCATTCTGTATGATAATTAGCGTCTACTTTATCTACATTCCAGTATTCAATAACTAATATGATGTTAGTTTGGTCCAGGTATTGTTCTATATTTGTTAATATAAATGATGACGTACTGGTTACTGATATACAAGGATATCCAGTATTTTCTGGGCTACCAATGATAGCTGCAACATTGTATGCATCTATATTTCTAAATCCCACGTTTGGTGTAATTTGTTTTCCCTTAACCCAAAAATAATAGGTGTTGTAATAGATCCCTGTTACATTATCAAACTTTGTGACAACTGAGTAAGAAGAATTTCCATATTTTGATCTTCCACTTATTCCAAGCGCCAATCCTTCTTCTGTACCATCTAAATCATCCCAATCTGCTGGGAGGATAGATGATTCAACCCATTCAAATATATCAATACTAGCAGATTTATACAATTGATTCCATGTATTAGTTCTATATTCAATTTCATTGTCGTTGCTTACAATGAATTTGGCACGTGTCAAATCCCACCACAGCTGTCCTACTTGAGTTGCCCCCCAATTAGCTTCTGGTAATACTTTAACGTTTGCTGTTCCAACGGAATATACCGCTGGGTCATTATACATTTTATATTTTATTTCTTGATCAGCTATCCCAGGTATCTTACCATTGACAACATCTACTAAATCAATATATCTGACTAACTCACTCGTATCTTTATTATACAAATACGCCTTTTTGATAATAGATGAGTCTATGGTCCATTCACTTGAATGATGAATGGACCATTTATCACCAACATATAATTCAAAATAAGATGTATCAGTTGGTAAATGTCCTATACTTTCTGCAATAACAATATAATATGAATTATTGTAAACTACAATATCATCAACAGAATACAAAATAGTATTATCAAATAATGATCCATTATTTTTGTATACTTCCCAACCTTGTGTCACACCATTTTGTACCCAATCACCCCATATATATTTTACTGATGGATTCCATTGGCTCATTTGTGATACAAAGTCACTCTGAGATAACTGGTTACCATATCTCAATGAATTAAAAACATATATTTCAATGTTTGATAATGTATCATTAATAGAAAAATTATTATCAACGATAGTTAATGTATCACTAGTAGTATTAATATCAGCTATAACGAATTTAGTAAAATTGCCTGATTTAATACCAATAACATCGCCAGCTGATATATTAATAAGTGACAGCGGATCTAATGATATTTTCATAACCTGTGATTCTTCACAAATCGAGGTCCATGTTCCTATATACTTTTCAAAACTATATACATCCCAATATCTAAAATTAGAATCATGTAATTTATCATTAAACGCACACCAGAATATCTGATGCTCTGAATATAAATTAACATCAGTGTCTAATAAATCTTCTAATTTATCAATACTATAATCAACATCATCATATCTAACATATCCAGGAGTACGTAATGTACCAGATTGTATTTTTTCTTTCCATTTAACAACTGTATTATCATCTACGTCTTTAGGATTTATGTAGATAGAATCCTTGGTAAACCTGTAGATATGATCTTGAATGTCAGGAATAATCGCTGGTACAAACTCAATACCTTGTGGGTTCATTACAAATTTAGTCTCATCTAGTTGTATTTCAACCGTATCGAATACATCTACTGCACCATACTCACCAACTCTAATTGCCCATTCTTCATCAAAATCAACACTGTTTTTATCAGTAGCACTTAATACGTCAAACAGTTTACTGAACACATTTGCAGTACCTTTCTCAATAATCATTCCTTGATAAAATTTATATTGGCTCACGTCATCTTTGATAATATTTTCCAAATACTGACGTTTCTGATACCCAATTAAATGTTGTGCCATTTTTTGTTGCTGAGAATCAAAATTATCAGTATCTAAATCATAAAAATCAGTAAACTGTTCAGCTTTATAATCCCAATTAGGTAGCATCCTAGAAACTGGTTTGTCTGATTGTTTTACCCAATCATATACATTGAACTCTACTGTCCCTGGTATAAAATACTTTGCACTATAATAAAACTCTTTATGTTTTACAGTGTCACCAAAATGATAATCTGTCCATGGCTCCCAATCATACACGTTTGCCTGATCAAAGATAAATCCTGGTATATCAAAACCACCATCCCAATTACGAGAGATATAGCCTAATACTTTGATTCGTTCTTGACGGTATCCAGGCTCTAAATCATATATAACATCATTAAATATGGTTTTGTTATCTAATATTAACACATGCTCTTTTTGAACCGCATATAACGTAGCACCATAGACACCGATGTTCGCATCTGTACTAGTTAATGTAAACTCGGACCCATCTCGGTAAGTGGACAATTTTGTATAATCAATTGGCTTACCACTAACATCCATAACTTCGTACTTAAAGAATGGATCATTTATATCATTTACAACAGTATATGGTATTTTTAATTTTAATTTTTCAGCAGATGGGCTTAATGATATAACAGAATTTTCTGGCCAATTTTGTGTTGTCCAAAATAGAAATTCCTTGACCATCATCTGCCAGTTGTAAACATTTTGAATATCTGATGAATAACTATCAAATATAAATCCTTGATTTTCCAAATATGATCCATATCCTTGTAAAAAGTCAGCAACATCTTGAACAGTATCTAACAATGTACCATAATTCACCACAGTAGATATTCTGGTGTCCCACGATTTACGTAGAGTAACTTCTGCGCCACCATATACTGGTAATTCAGCCATGACGTTAAAATAACTTGGTTCGAATGCATCACCTGAACGATGGGTAGTATTAACTCTATAATACCTTCCATTATTGTCAATTACTTTACCTGCCACATAATATGTACTTGGTGTCCATTCAACGAAGCTTTCTGATATCCCACCGATTCGGATAGTTCTACCAGAATCCAAAAATGGGTTCACATTAAAATACGGAGTATCAATACTATATCCTTTTACTTCAAATCCTTCCGAAGTCTTGGTTATAACTACACCACTATATACTGCTTTTCTCACCACTGATGATGTATTCAGAAATATCTGATAATTTTCCTCTGGTACAAAATTTCCACTTGGAGTTGTTGGTGATTTAGAGTCCATCAATAATCTATATTTTTCTTTTGAACTAAATCCTCCCATCTTTGAACTGATATTATTAGTTAATAATTGTAAATCAGAAATATAATCTGTTAATCTTACTTGGACTTCACTATTAATAAATTCAACCAAATAATTTACCAAACCGGATGTTTGTACACGATTATCACTTGTATAAGTAGATGGTATAACCAAATCCTGCAATATAATTCTTTTACCAGTAGTATATACATATTGTCCAACAATATTTTTATGGATTCTACTTCTATCAAAACATTTACCTATTACATCATTTGGTTTCATTACCAATATAGCACGTAATAATGCAAAGGGAAAATAACTAGACTTTTTCCATGTTGTTTCTACGGGGCTACCATCACCAATTATAAAATGAGAATTACCAGACATGTTTACCACACCTAATGCAATCCCTGATTGAATAGGATCGACCAACGACCCATTTTCATCAACAGGTAACCCAAATTCTAATACGGATCTAATATACTTTTCATTAACCACTACAGGTCGTCCAGGTTCTCTAATTATCCCCTGTTTAATATCATCCCATAATATTTCATTATTACTAGTATACGGAGCAGGACCATACGTTGACTCCCACCATACTGGTATTTCTGAAAACCCTAGCATTTCCCATGGGCACAGATGTGGTCTATCTGTATCATACATCCAGTTAAATATACCTCTCCAATATGATGGTATATTTGTTCCATTCGGTGCATAATTTTCAAAATAGTTATATGTAAATGGATTTTCTCTATCAAATGCTTGATTTTTTGTGAAATCTACAATTACCAAACCGGTCCATTGATAGAATGACTGGCTAATTATTTCATTCACTTCTTCACGAGTATAATCAGTTGTTCTATTATATCCTGGGATATAATCATTAATATCAAACATCGACGCATTGTAACTAATTTTAATATTATTATAAATGCGTTTTTCTAATTCTAATATTAAATCATCCCTGTAGTCATTAAATGCCACTGTGATACTTCCATCGTGCCCTTGAATTACTTTTGTTGGTTCTAAATAAGTATTATCAATATAAATTTTAGGTTCAAATTTTGGATATAACCCTAATTTAGTTGGTGTTGGTGGACAACATGAACCGTCCGTAGAGTCATACTCAAATACTGTAATTACATCATCTTCAGCAAGTTGTGTGGAAATATCAACAAAATCATCATAAAATACATAATCAGTACCATGCAATAGTTGAACACCATTCAAGTATACTAATACAGCATTATTCGACAACACATTCATTGAAAATGTTCTTGATAATGGGTATGCAGTAGTCCTAGCATCTAGCACTATGTACTCATTTTTAACAGTGCCAGTATATGCAATCATATCTGACAAATAATAAGACGATGATGTAGCTTTATTTTTCGTAATTTCTGCTAATATGGCATCAACATGTTCTTTAGGTTCGGTATGTATTCCTAATTGATTTGCAACTGTCAAGAATGCACGTTTGAATTTTCCATAATCATCCCCCGCAGCAACAATAGCCTCTACCAAATTAGCTGATTTTGACCCAAGGTGGTACAAACTAAAATTCATTGGGCATAAATGCTGAACAAATCTAGTACCATATTGATGAACAGCGGCTAGATCACGCAAGTTACTAGAACCTGGAAAAATCCCATCAAACCCAGGTATATTTTCTGTTATACCATTAACATGATCAACAACTTGTCCCAAAGTAAACTGAGTAATGTCATTATTCAATGGATTATTTTGTAAACTAATTGGTATTTCATAAAAACCATTTTCATTCTTATATCGTGTAGAATACAATTTCAATGTTATAATATCAGACGCTAATGCAGGAGTAGATAATACAACATATTTTTTATAATTTTTACTTTCAACAGAATATTCAGAATTTGATAACTTAACTCCATTTTTGTAAACTTTCACCCTTAAATCATTATCTGCAGGTATAGTGTCAAAAACATCAATTAAAAAATCGCTGGTTATAGTGGTGTTTTTGTATATTCTAATAATACCTTGTATATCAGATACCGAACATAAATCCCATCCATTAATATAGTCCACGTCTTCAAGAGTTTTTATTCGTTGTAAGTACCCATCTGAAATATTATGAGATATCAATTTACTACCAGTAGTGTAATTAAATGAATCACTCAATAAATTAAAATCAAATGAAATATCACCAATGTTATTAATGCTTCTATATGTTAATGGAAACCCTAATTCTGTATCAATGAGACCTGTTCCACTTTTATAAGAAAATAGTTTTGTACCAATAAATGTAGATGATGGATATACTGTTGCATCCATATAACTTTGTTTATTTGAATCAAATACGTCGAATAGCGGAGATTGATTTGTACTATTTTTTTCTTGTCCTTGAGTCCAATTGGTACCATTATACCAAAATATTTTACCAATATTAGATTTACCATTCTTTACTAATACAATCTCATTTGTTAGTGGGTTTGTATCTTCTTCCTCAATTAACATTATTTGTCTACGTCTTCCTAAGTAGATTTCAAAACTTTGTTGGACTAATGAACTATTTGTGCCCAACGATGAAATATATACTGGAATCTGTAACCCAACATCTTTAAATAGCTTAATTACTTTTTCTGATATTACTTTAACAAAATAAATGTTTCTATTAATTAATCCTCCCAAATCTGGAAAGCCATTATTCACATATGTTATTTGGATACCATCTTGGAACCCATGTGATTCAGTAAATGAAATAGTATTATCACCAATATTTACGCCTGCTATAGAAAAACCTACTGTTCTACCAGGAACATTAATAGTTACATATTCTACTTTGTATATTTTTCCATTAACCATGCTATCAGTATCAGCTGCAAATATAACTCTCATACCATTTGCTAGTTTCACACCATCTACGTAATGTGTTAACGAACCTTCTATCGTAGAAAATACATCTTTTGTTTCAAAATCAATTAAATCAATATCTGATTTACACTTATGCCCAAAATTAACAAGCTTTATATTTGGTTCGAATTCAATAATAGGTCTAATAGCTCTAAATGACTGATCTAAATCTGGAGATACATTATTTAATTCAGCAGATTGTATAATAACATCTTGGTGAAACCATCTATTCGATCTAGACCATGCGTTCCTATCCATGGATGCTCTGTTGATAACAATATAATCCTTACCATGTGGAAAAGATTTCTGCATATCAAATGCAGTAGAATCAAACGGATCATAATCAAATTTAGAGTTTCTGATTGTGCTAGGAAGAGCAATATCATTTTCTGATATTAATTGTATATTTGAACCAACACCTTCCACATACCAATATCCAGTAGAATATTTTGTTGGGGTGATGTTTCCATGGAATTTTAATTTCATCCCATTGGACAAATAATATCCATTTTGCATTTTATATGATGATTTATATAAAATATCAGTTTCAACATTTAACGAACTATTCTCATCTAAATCTAGTATTCGGATAACACCGCTCAAATTTTCATCATTTTTACTAACATAATACAATATATTTGGTGTATTTCTGTCAATGGTAATTGTCAATTTACCTGATTCTATTCCATTATTCAAAATATTACCGGCATAGATATCATCTATACCCGTCAATCTTGATGTTTTAATATAAAATGGATTGTTTTTACTAATGATGTCAAATATATAAGTCTGACCTCTGTATAATACCAATTCTGGGTTACGTGTCTGGATTTCTTTGTCAAATACATATGAAAAATTATCACCATCATCGACTATCGATACTGGCATTGTTGTTTCAATATCACCTAATGCACCATATACATTTATAGGCTTTGGTCCATACGGCATCCAGTAATAATTTTGATAATTAGTAAATTTATCAAAATCTATATGTGGATTCCATGAGTAGACTTGTTCATCATTAATACGTGCATGATTTTTAGTATTACCATTAAACAGTTCTATATGGTTAATATGATCTATATAATCTTTGTAGAATTTAACATTTCCAAGCTCATCTTTGATTACAGCTGCGGGTTCCAATTGATATGAACTACGTTCAGCATCTGTAGTTGTTAAGAATATATCAGAACTAGTGGTGGATTTTGAATATTGTCTTCCAATGTAACCATTGATTTTTTTAACTGTTCCCGGTTGTGTTAATTGATCCAACGTAGATTGCAAAAATTTCCTATTACTATCTGTTCTATATACTTGTGGTAATAGAGAAGCAGTGCGGCGTTTTTGTGAAGAACCCGCTGGCAATCCTTGTTCATTTTGATCATTATATGACATTAGTTATTCCTTGAGCTTGTTATTGTTATATTTGTAACACCTGTAGTTTCAAGTGCTATTTGTCCTGCACTTTTTATTTTTGATGCAGTTATTGAATTAATTATTTCAATATCATCTATTGTCGCACCATTGATAAATATTTCATCTTTTTCTGCATTTATTTCATACAAACTACCAAATGTTAATTCTGTCATTGTTGGTACTATAATAAAGTTCACTACATATGGTGATACTTGATTCATTACATATGTTTGTAATTCACTAAAATGAAATTTATCACCAAAATCCCAATTCTCTAAATTAAAAAATGTATTTATAGCAGTCAAAACTTGTGATTTTACATCATTATCACTAATTACTATTTCTGAATTTTTGACAACTTTAAATGTTGCACGAACATCTGGATTAGATTTTTGTCCAAATAATATTTTGAATTTGACTGGATGATAAACAATTTCATCACTAATTGATTTTATTTTATTCAATTTAGTAGACATCAATGCATATAATGAATCAGAACTTGGCGGCAATGGTTTATCTAATATTGCCCCGGCAACCCATTGTCTATACGCAGTATCGTATTGCTTTGTTAAAACATATACATCCATTATATTTGTCAAACCTGGATCAATCCTAGCATCATTTGTTGCATTATGGATATATTGAAATTTTACCTTTTCTTTTCCATTATAAACTTTACGTTCGGTTGACAGAATCAACTTTTTAGTAGTACTAGTATCCCAAACTAATTTTTTTACAACTTTACTACTCACTATATAAAAATATAACTCAACTGCATGAGTATCATCGGTGCCTATAAAATATTCTGTTAAATCAACGGTATCATTGTCAACTATAATAACGTCATGTACTACTGCAAAACCATCTTCAGTAATGCCACCAACTAATACACCACCAAGTTTAGTATATCTGTATACATCAGTTGAAAGTTTATATTCATAGCCAATGTCAGTATCATAACCTTTTTGAACTATGTATTCGTTATTAGTAACATACTCATCAAATATAGAAGGATTATCAACTATACCATCATCGTCAGTGTCAGAAAAACTTAATTGTATTTTCTTATTATCTACATATCCATCAGCACCATAAAATTGATTACTTATTTCCCATATTCTATCATTTGGTTCCTCTCCTTGGTTTTGGATATTAATTCCTAAAATTTTAATCTGATCTTTTACAACAATATTACTTCTACTATCGTATATTTTACTGCCTTTATTAAAATAGAATCTTACTTGATTCTCACTTTCAAATACGTATCGAAGCAATCGCTGTTTTACAGTATAGTATTCGGTGTCGGTAGTAAATAATAACAACCAGCTGCTATCTTTGTGTCGTCTACTAGTGTTTCCTGTCTCTAATAAACTAAAATCACCAGATTTATTCAAATCAACATCATAAATTATTTTCCATGAGGTGGTTTCAATATCATACCTAAGACCAAATGGTTTATTTTCATATATTAAATCAACTAACGAAGATACTAAATTAGTTGATAATGATGTAGATAATGCTGGAATGATTTGAATTAATACAGCTCCAGCAGGAACATCATCTGTTATATACATTGGTCCAATACCGTTTTCAACGGTAGTACCATTACCACTTACATATGAAACTGTTGTCCATTTATAACGATATCCATTATACACACTATCCCAATATTTGAATTTTAAAAGTGCCCCTGGTGTAATAAATCTCAATAATGACCCGGATTGTGCTCCGCTACCAACTGCAACAGGGGCACTGTTGTAATACAATAATCCAGTGTATGAATTAGTATCAAATGTGCTTGTCACCCATGATATATCAGTTGTAGTCAAATATTTTTTAAAATTATTATAATAGAAATCTCTTAACTCTATTGATTTTAATGCACCAAGTACTTTATTATTAATTACATATTCTATTTCAGTTTTGGTCATGTATGAGAATCGAAAACTATCAGTATAATTTTCAATATAAATGGCACCATCATCTGAAAACAAATTAGTTTTACTGTATTTTCCAGTAGGATCTACCAAATCAAAATATCTACTTATACCACTTGATGATCTATTAATAGATTTTATTTTTAATACATCTTGAGTGGCAGATAATGGCGAAATATTATAATCTTCACCAGTAATCATTCTATTTTGTGTATAGTAGGTTGCCGGTGCATTAACTTTTATACTATCATTAGTTTCTGATTCAACTGAATTAGCAACAGATGTAACCAAATTCATGTTAATAGTAATAGTTTCTAATTGATTAGTATTTGAAATATAAGGTAATGTTAATATCACATTTCTCATATCCTTGGTATTAATAGTATAATTTAATCCATTACTTGATCTATAATAAGTTCTAAATGCACCTGTTGGTAGATCACCAAATGTGCCATCTGAAAATAATAAACTAACTCTGTCATTAGTTCTAGTAGATACTGCAAATATTTTTTTAATAGCTTTACTTAAACTGTTGTAAATTACATTATTACCTTCCAATGCGGGAATTTCAGTCCATAATGTAGATTCATTTCCATCGTGATCTAATTGATACAACCACACGTCATTATTATTAATGTTAGGAGTATCAATATCAACAGACTCATTTGTTGATGGTTGTGTTAACGTAAATGACCCGCTACCCAATGACCCTTGTTTAAATTGTACAAAAAAACCAGTATTATTGGAACCGTAACCTTTGCCGTCATTTCTATACAAAAATGCTAATTTGTTACCTTTCAATGGTGGTTCTTCGTAAATATCAGCTGCATTTCTTATACCAGTTGATACTACTTCAAAATTCATACTTTTCCCTTCAATAGTTCTACTGAATGAATAGACTGGTACATCTGTGCTTTTTGTTTGAAAACGATATTGTTCAGTTGGTATACCATAAATCGTGGCACTACCTGCTGGATTACCAAATTGGCTACTTAAACTTAACGAGGCATTTATTACTCTAATGAATTGATCAAACCAGTTTTGATTGGAGGTGTCATTCCATAGGATCGTGTGACCTGCAATATTTCTACCATTGGCATCGTATACATTTTGAGAAGTTTGGACTGAAACGAACTTTAGCAACCCAGTTGCTGCAACGTTTCTTTTTGGGTTATAACTCAATAGTTTGGCAAGACGCAAGACACTCTCTCGTCTGTCAGCCAATTCCAAGAAGTTTTCACGTGCATTCAGATCAGTTCTAAATGATATACTTTGTCCTAGAAACGCAATTAAGTCGATCAATGCCAAATATTCAGATGATTCAATATAGTCATTAAAATCTTCTGGATAATTTTCGCGGATATAAGTGATCATTATCCTGCGAAGATTATCAAAATCATAACTTTGAAAATCTGCGTTTTTGTAACTTTGGTAGATTCGTTTCCAGTCTTCTGCGACTAATAATCTGTTTTGTCTATCGGTTGCTGACATCTATTTTTCCCGCATATAATACTGTATTTATGCAGGAAAAAATAGACTATTTTTGAAGTATCATTGAGAGAATATTCCACTCTCTCTGTCAAATTTTAATTGTAAGGATTCTGTTATATTATACGGGAGATATCTTAAACTACAATCAATTTGCAATCCTTGATCATATGTAGTTACTATCACCTGTTCAGCTACCAACCGTGGATCATAATTTATAATATTTTGTACATCCTGTGTAATCAATGATATTAATTGATCAGTCAATGGTTCAAATAATACATCCCAAATTATAGTACCAAACGTTGGATTTTCTAATCTTTCACCTTGTCTAATATGAAAATGATTTATCAAATCTTGTTTTATTAATGCATAATCATATACTGAAAAATTGTTTGTAGATGGAGTTATTGTACTAAATCCTTTATACGTTTTTGTTCCTGGTAATTCAGTGGTTGATTTTTTTTCACGCAAAACAACTTTATCATATAATTTTGGATTTGATGTCATATAATTTCCTTATTACTTCTTTTCAGGTGGTGATATTTTTTCAAAAGTATCAACCTTTGTTGTATATTTATTATACATAGATGGAGTGCTGTCAGTTCCAGCATTTGATGAATCCGTTTTTGTTGGTGTACAATTTACAGGATCTAAATTTTCATGCCCACTCCATGGCTCGTGTTGTGGAACTCTTTGTGGAGTTTTTGCACTTGATGGTCCAGACGGAGTTGAATACCCTCCATTATTAACTGCTGTTTTTGCTTGATATGCATTGGTTATTTCACCAGTGATTAATGATGATTTAATTGCATTAGACTTTAAATTTATATTTGAACTACCGTCAATATTAACACTATTAGATTTTAGATTGATTGCATTACCAGCTTTGAAATTAATATCTCTGTCTGCTGTAACATTTAAATCATTTTCTGTATGAATACTAATACTATCATTTGCATAAATGTCAATTTTACCATTACTAGTTAATTCAATCCAAGTAGTCCCTCTTGCATTACCAATATATATTAAATCTTCTGAATTATGCAATAATATCTGGTGGCCTGTTCTCGTTCTTAATCTTAATAATTCATTATGTGGTATACCAACATCACCACCAGCTTCACCTTGTTCCACTGCAGCATAATCTGGTCCGGTAGTTGATGCTGGACCTTTTCTTAAAAATTTATCATCACCATCATCCATTACAAAAGATGACCCACCAAGTCTGCTTACAAATACGTTCGCAGTTGATCCTCTCTTCCCGACATTACCTTTTTTTGCATTTTTTGCTTTATCAAGTGGTCCAGGAGTAGATATACCAAATACCGCTGATGGCACTTCACGCCTTGCAGAACTCGTCGTTATTCCTCTAATATCATCATTTAATAATCCCTGTGATTCTAGTACTGATTTAAATGGATGCGGGGGTTTTTGATAGTGGTTTGCATCATTAGTGCTTTTTTGTGTTTTCTTGTTATATTCAGCTGTTGGTACTCGGCTTTTACCGTCACCACCTTGAGCAAATTTCGTAGCCGCTATCCCAGGTATCATGAAATTCATTCGTTCGTCTGGGATACACCCTATCCAATAACCTTTTCTAGGGTCGCCTTCAATGAATATGATCATCACCATTGTACCAACATCAGGCGGAATAAACCACATCCCATAACTTTTTTGGGTGTTGTTATAATCATTTGGATCTGAGCCAACAAAGTCTATACTGGTTACTCCATAAAATGGACTCATATATCTAACTTGATGAACCTGCCCAGCTGTTGATGTGTCATTTCCAACTTCTCGCATGATCTCGACCTCCAATCCACCCATACTGGTTGGATCTAAGTGGCTTATTACTTTAGCAATAAATGGTCCTGCATTATTTGTTGTAGAAAATATGGGTTTTTTTGTTTCTTCTGCCATTATAACTCTCAATTAGTTGGTTTTAATCCCGCCAGCTGACCCGTTACTGGATCTTGCCCAATGCATCTAGATAATGTTAATTCTTGAGTAAACTTACCTTTAGAAAAATTATTCTCACACTTTAATACTCGGTATAATCCACTGAATGAACTGACTAATTCCAGACCACCAAATTCATAAGTTCCAATAGCAGGATCTATGTCAATCGGTGTCTTAAAATTTAGTGCAATATCAACCTCACCATTTTGATAATTTATGCATCCGTCTGCATTTAAATTACTATATTGTGTTTCAGGTGCAGTATAATTACCAAGACCACTATCACCTAAAAAATATGGATCACCTATTATTTTTACAGTAGCAGTCATTAAATGCACCCCTGATAATATTAAATCATGTGCATGCTTTGCAATTTTTGTTGCTTCAGTGTCTGCCAAAGAACCACCTTTTAATGATGAACTTGTTGAGGTAACATCAGTCTTTACCCGTTTTTTAAATGGATTCACATCATCAACCAATTCCTCAATATTATAGAGCAACGATGATAGATATCCACTTTCTTGTGATTTTGGTTTTTCAGGTTCTGCTAATGGTGCCTGTTGTTCTTTTAATTTTTGGTCACCAGTATTTTTTACATCAAACAGCCCTTGATACACAGCATATTTAAAATTTATATCAAATGATATAATATCATAATTTTTGCCAGTATATATGTAATCATATGATTTTATTGCTTCTTTTAGTCTATCTTTTATATATGGATCTGCTTTGTTAGATGGAAGAAATACTGCCGAACTTACCGTGTATGGGACAACTCTAACAACCACAAGTTTAGGTGCATCACCAGTAGCATATTTGTTTTTATCCGAGTCAATTGGATATGACTGAAAATCCAATCTCCACCAACTTATCTTTCCTTTTTGTTTTTCAACTTCTTCTTTTTTTAAAACTTTTTGACCATAATCACTCATTAAGATAACTTCATTAATAATTGCCCTTATATCAGCACCTTGTGAGAATTTCATATCACCAACCGTGTTCCCTTTATTGGCTTTGATAGTTAAATTTCCGCGAGTATATGTTTTAGTTTTATCATCATACACTACACTATTTTCAGCAAATGGGGTTGAAACCCCGTCATACACGTTAAAATTCATTGATGCTGTTCCGAATGCATTAACATTATTGGTGTCTTGTACTAATACTTCAACGTCTGCCAATGTCACCGGTTTGACATTTAATACATCTCTTAACGTCACAATATTATTCATTGAATTAGGATCTATTGTTGCACTAAATGATTTAAATACACTTGTTACTCCACTATCGGTTTTAGGGTCTTTTGGAAACAATATCAATAATTGGTCTGGATCTTTTTTTGCTTTGACTGCTTCATCCATCCATCTTTTATTTAACACTGCTTCTAAACTATTCTCACCTGATTGTAATAATTCTTGTACTGTTGAACCAGTAATTGACAAGTCTGATTGAGCAGTCATGTAGGTGGTAGATTGTGCTGCATCATTCCATGCACATGCAGTAACATCATATATACTACCTGCATGTGTCACTGACATTTCTGCTTTCATTATTTTTATAGGGATATGTCTAGTGGTTTTTTCTATTTTTGTTAACTGTTCACTACTTACCCCATATTCACTTGGATTTAAATTTCCAATAAATTCAATAGTTAATAAGATCGGAGCTGATGCGTAATTTTCATAACCCATTTGTTTTGCCCCAACTTCAAGTGCATGAAGAAACATCCCCATACTGTATGGTTCTGTTATTTTAAATGTTATTATAGATGAGTTAGTATTCCCAGATACTAAATCTAATCCCATTTGGCTGGTAATATTTACATCATCGATAAAAAAGTCAAATGAGCCATATTTTCCTATTGGTACTCTATTTTTAGGATCACCACTTGCACTTTTGAATATTATTTGCCCAATATCACCTTTTTTATACGTTCTCGCTGGTACTCCAATTCTAGTTTTATCTAAAATACTCATCGTGAATATATAATTATAGGTTGCATAACTATGTAGTACATTACTAAATGGAGGTTTAGCAGGTACTTCTAATTTAGATATAGCGTCTTGAATGTCTGAAAAAATACTCATTATAATCCTAATACTTTAAATAACCCTTCTTTCTGTGGTAAATAAATTTTTGTTCCAGCCACAAAATCATAAATTGGATCTTTTATTACATCCATATTTCTCTGCATGAAAACCCACCATAATTTGGTTGTTCCGTACAAATCATATGCCAACAAATCTGGTCTATATGTATATACTGACTGGATCTCAAACAATGAATCATCTGATTGCTTACTCACTGGTCTAATATTAAGAACATCCAAATATTGATTGTTTATTGGTGTTGTATACCATGGACTTGTCTGCGCGTACATTAAATAAATCCTCCCATAATATATTGCCCATTAACAAATGCTTGTAAACTAAACTGCTTCACTGCTTCCCTACTATAAACTGGCTGTAACGTTACACTGATAGTGCTTTTTACTGGTACATGTGATTCTCCCTCACCCGCCAGCATCATGGTTGCTAACCCACCAATAAAGTCATCAGGATTAAATTGTGACATTGCAGCGGATATTCCAAGACTTTTTAAATTAGTTGTCAATCCTCTTTTTGGTTTAGTTGATATGTAATCACAATCTTTCGGTAGATCTATATCAAAACTCTTAATAACAACTGGCACTTTTTTAAATACAAAATCTCCATATGCATTTAATGATAGGATTGGTGGTGGGCTACCTTGTTCATTTTCTTTCCCTCCAGTAAACATCTTAGTAGATGATCGTAAAAAGTGCACTACTGCTATCCAATATTTTGCTTGTTCGACATCCTGAACGTTGAAATCACCAGAAATAGTAATATCCCCAGGTTTACTATTTTTGTATGCCAAGAATGGATAATTCTGATGAGTGACATCAATATCGTCGTAATTTGCACCACCAGATATTCTTATAGTTGGTGTATACGGGAATATTAACCCACCTGCATTAACTAATGGTTCAAATACAGCACTACTCATGAAGAAATTAAATGGTATTGATAATCGAACCCTCCAATCTTTAGAGTTTTCAGGTCCAAGAAAGTCAACCAGTGCTGTTTTAAATGTGCTACCACCAAGCGGTAATAAGGCTTTTCTAGCAGCAGCTGCTATCTGTGATGGATTAGTTATACCTTCATATAGATTTTTGCCATTCTGGGTTATATTTCCAACTATACCGGACACTCCACTAGTCACATCATTAACTAACCCACCAACTTCATTTTTAGCCTGTGTCAATACATTATCTAAAGCCATAATTATTCTCCTAATAATGTATTTATTTTTTTAAAAATAGTTGTTTTTTTATGAAGTTGAACACATATAATAAATATAGAGTCATCATTTTTATTAACCCAGGATACCACCATGTCAACAAGAGTAAATTATCTAAACAATGCAGACCTTATGGCAGAAATTCATAAATCAAAAACATCATTCAGTTCATTTTTAAATAAAGCATATCACCAGTATGATATAATTCTACTTGACCTAAATGATATTAATTTAGAAAACATTGAAACAGCTCGTAAAAATAGAGCAAAACGTTTGTCACAAGAAATATATGAATATAAAAAACATGTTCTTAAAGAAAAAATAAAATTATCAGAATGTGCAATCGACCCATCTACTATATTAACAACTGATCTTATTTTCAGAGTAATGACATACGATCACATTCCTTTACACCCAGGCAGAAAAAAAACCCCAAAAACAATAGCAGACCATAAAGAAAAAATAAATTTCCCACCATTTCAGCATTGGAAACTAAATGATCATGGTGAGTTACTATGTGTTGGAAAAAGCCACTGGAAGGGTGATGTGGATAATGGGTATTTCTGTAAAACACATGGGCAAATCACAGATAAACTTGCAAAAATGTATATGAAATTATGCGACAAGTATTCTACCAAAGGTAATATAAACATGTACACCTATCTAGATGAAATGAAGGGGAATGCAATTTTACAATTAATTAACGTTGGATTACAATTTAACGAATATCATTCATCAAACCCATTTTCATATCTATCATCAGTAATAACAAATGCACAAGTTAGAGTTATTAACGTAGAAAAACGTAACCAAGTATCCAGAGATGAACTACTTGAATCAAATGGCTTGGAACCTAGTTTTTCTCGTACCATTGCGCATGAACATGAAATATATTCGAATAGAGAAATAGACCCGAAATACAAATACATCACTAGCGCAGAATTGTCAAAAAGATTGAAATCAATTGCGTTAAATAAATCCAAACAACCAGTAGATGACCAGCTATTAGAAGAATTGGCGGAAGAATTAACAGAAGAAGTCGAAAATATTGTAGATGAATCATAGGATTGACATTTTTACAATTTTTATTAATATCTTAATTGAAATATCTTTATCTCCGTAATGAATAAATATTTATTCATTACGGAGATAAAGCATGTTTATTTACAAAATCACAATCATTCCTATCAATCAAGTTTACATCGGGTTCGACACTAAACCAGTTTATAAAAAATCTAGATGGAAAACACACTGCAGAGAATATAAAAAGAACCATAATAAATTATTATACCAAAAAATGATGGAATATGGTCTAGAACAATGTAAATATGAAGTAATTGAACAAGGATTTTCTAATATCGCGGAATTAGCACAAGCAGAAATATACTACATTGGATTACATGATTCATACAAAAATGGATTAAATTGCAGTAGAGGTGGTGATGGGTTGGGTGCCTATGGATGGGAAACTTTATCAGAATCCGACCTAATACAGTTTAAATCTGAACTGAGTAATAGATTTACTGAGTATAATATCAAAAAATGGGCTAATACTACTCCAGAAGAAAGACAACGTATGGTTGCACACTGTAGCGATCCTGCTACAATAGCATCACGGTTGGAATCTTTGCGAGACTATTATAAATCAAATCCTGAAGTAATTGAGAAAAAATCAATATTTTTCAAAGACTACTGGCAGAAAAATCATTCAGTGATGGCAGATCATTCTAGAAATGCTTTAAAAAAGGCATCAGCGCTAAACTGTAAAAAAGTATTAGTCGAAATGGCAGATGGAACCACTATGTGTTACAAGAGCCGCAAAGATTTTGAACAACATACTGGCCAATGGTTGCAAACAATATTAAAAAAAACACAAAATAATACTTTTCATAACGGTTACAAGGCGACATATATATGACAATTTTATTCAAAAAAGCTGCGGTTTTTGGGGATATCCATTTTGGTGCAAAAGGTAATAGCGACCTTCACAATGAAGACTGCGATTCTTTTATTCAATGGTTCATTCACACTGCCAAAAAACATAAATGCGACACCTGCCTATTCCTTGGTGACTATCACAATAATAGGAATACCATGAACCTTAAAACCATGAATTATGCAATTCGTGGTTTAGAAATGTTAGGGGAAGCATTTGATAACGTGTTCTTTATCCCAGGAAACCATGACCTATTCTTTAAAGATAGGAGAAGTGTAAACAGTGTTAGATGGGCTAGACATATCGATAACATTACCATCATTGATGATTGGTTTAATGAAGGTAATGTTATCATCGCTCCATGGCTGGTAAAAGATGATGCCAAACATCTAAAAAAATATAAGGGAAAATACATGTTTGGTCATTTTGAATTGCCAGGATTTTACATGAATTCATTGGTTAAAATGCCAGATCATGGGGAAATTTCATCAAAAGATTTCAATAATATTGAACACTGTTACTCAGGGCATTTTCATAAAAGACAAACAACTAGTAATATTACTTATATTGGTAATGCATTCCCATTAACATATTCCGATGCATGGGATGATGATCGTGGTATGATGATTTTAGAATGGGATAAAGAACCACAATTTATATCTTGGCCAGATCAACCAACATTTAGAACATTAAAACTAAGTGAATTATGCGACAACTTATCGGCAATTAAACCAAAACAATTCATCAAAGCTACCATTGATATCGACATATCATATGAACAATCCATGCAATTAAAAGAACAGCTACATGAAGAATATAATATCAGAGAGCTTATCCTATTAGCTGATAAAAAGAATGATGTTATCACTGAAGATGAATCATTAATAGTTGAATCAGTTGATCAAACAATCACTAATCAAATATTGAATTTCAAAAGTGAAAAATTCGATAACAATTTACTACTGTCTATATATACCGGATTATGATAAAATTACATCATTTAACAATTAAAAACTTTCTTTCAGTTGGGAATTGTACCCAAGCTATTGACTTTAATCAGCATGATCTAACATTAATCCTTGGTGAAAATAGAGATCAGGGTGGTAACGATGCTGGATCAAGAAATGGTTGCGGAAAATCGACAATAACACATGCATTATCATATGCTATATTTGGACAGGCATTAACAAAAATTAAAGTTGATAATCTAATCAACAAGATGAATGAACGTGATATGCTGGTTACATTAACATTTTCTAAAAATGGAAATGATTATCGCATTGAACGTGGAAGAAAACCTACAGTATTTAAATTCTTTATCAATGATGTTGCACAAGATGAAGGAACTGATAATAACAATGATGCGCAAGGTGATTCACGTGATACCCAAGAAGAAATAATAAAATTATTCATGATGGACCACACAATGTATAAAAATGTGGTGTCATTGAATACATATTCGACTCCATTTCTTGGGATGAAAGCTGCTGAACAACGTGAAATTATTGAAAATCTTCTTGGTATAACAATTCTTTCAGAAAAAGCAGAATTGTTAAAGAAACAAATTAAAGATACAAAAGATTCTCTAACCAAAGAAACTGCAATAATCGACGCTAATATTGCGGCAAATAATAAAATACAAGAAAGTATTGATAGATTAAAACAAACACAAATCCAATGGGGACAAACCAAAGACAATGATTGTATTGCATTAGCTGATCGAATTGATAGAATGAAAGAGTTTGATATTGATACTGAAATAAAAAATCATGAAACTCTTCAACAACAGGCAACAATATCATCTTCAATTGAATCATTGAATTTAAAAATTTCACACTTAGAAACATCTTTGTTCAATGCAGACAAAAAACAAAAACAATATGAACAACAAGTGGAATCATTATCATCAAATAAATGCCCAATGTGTGAGCAAGGATTACATACCACCAAACATGCTGAACTAATTCAAGTAGCAAATGATAATATACATTCTGCAATTAATGAAATTGAATCCATAGCTGTAAAACTACAACCATTATACGATGAACTGGATGCATTGAACTCTACTAATACTGGGTTGTTTGATACTAAAATTACTACTGTATACAAAACATTAACAGATGCCCTAAACCATAAGAACAAACTAAATGGTTTGTTAGAAAAATTAGAGACTAGATACTTGGACAACGATCCATACCAAGAACAAATTGATGAGTTATGTAACAAGGCATTGACTGTTATTAACTATGACAACATGAATGAATTAACTAAGTTAAAAGAACATCAAGATTTATTATTAAAACTGTTAACCAATAAAGATTCATTCCTAAGAAAACAAATTATTGAACAGAATCTATCTCTATTAAACAGCAGATTAGGTATGTATTTGGAAAAGATGGGTCTGCCACATTCCGTTGTGTTTAATAGCGATTTGTCAACTGATATTAGTTATCTTGGTCGTGATCTTGATTTTGACAATCTATCACGTGGCGAAATGACCAGAGTGTCATTATCACTATCATTTGCATTCAGAGATGTTTGGGAGAATTTATATCAACCAATCAACTTGATGCTAATTGACGAAATGCTAGATGCTGGTCTTGATGCATCAGGTGCGGAAAATGCAACAAATCTTCTTAGAAACATGATTTATGAACGCAATAAAAATGTATTCTTAATTTCACATAAAGAAGAATTGACATCAAAAGTGACTAATGTATTAAAAGCAGTCAAAGAAAATAGCTTTACATCATATACATACGAGGAATAACATGGACGTTAACTTTGAAGATTTATTACCAATTTATAAACAAGCAACTGGGCATAACGATGGTATAGTGAAAACATACTTAGAGTATTTGATAGATAGTGATTCTACTAAATTCTTTAAAATACTAAAACACATTATAAATACAGAATACATCCAAATTTATGTCGATGATGATCCAATAAATTTTGATACATACATGTTATCAAAATATGGAATTAAATTACATTATGATAGTGGTTATATGAAATCATCATATGATGTAGTAGACAATAACAAATATCTTATATTCAAACTAAAATTCTAATATAATTACACCCATGATTATGATGATAAATAAATCTATCGTAATCATGGGTTTTTTATGTCTGACGAAAATACACCTAAAAAGAAAATGGGTAGACCACGTACCCGTCCAGTAGTGGATAAGCCTAAACGTCCTCGTGGTAGACCAAAAAAAGAAATAAAAGATACTGACATCAAATTAGATTTCAAACGCCCATCTGGTAGACCACGTAAATACCCAGAAGGGTATGTCAAACCTAAAGGTGATGAAGAAAAATATTTCAAAAATGGCAGAGTTTCTATTTTTAATGAAGAAACATTTGCTCAACATCTTGATGATCATCAATTATTAATGCAGGCACTCCATCGATATTTTATTGAAATGGAATCATGGTGCACATCTAGAAGTTTTGCATCATCTGAACGTATGTATTACTGGATAATGCGATTATTGAAACAAATTAATATTCGTCGTCTTCAAGTAAAACAATTCCAAAACAGTCGTGATCCTCGCTTTAATCCAGAAGTGTACCGTGTAGCTCGTATAGATGCGCTGGCGCGATCCGAAGAAGAATTTGAGGCAGAGATGGAGGATGCAATCAAACGCCTCAGAGAACAAGCAGGATTAGACAATGAATGATACTGGACATTGGATAGTCAAGAAAGATTTTGATCCTGAAGAATGGTTCGGTTTCATTTATAGAATTATTGAATTAGATACTGGAAAAGAATATCTAGGAAAGAAACAGTTCAAAATGATGAGAAGAGTAGCGGTAAAAGGTAAAAAGAATAAAAAAATCACCTACAAAGAATCTGACTGGAAAAAATATACTGGAAGTTGTAAGGCACTTAATGAACAAATAGCATTAAAAGGCATTGGTAATTATAGATTTGAAATATGTTCATTACATAAAACAAAAGCTAGTTTATATTATGCAGAAGTCAAGGCACAAGTAATGGAAGATGTGATGAGAATCCGACTTGCAGATGGTACTAAAAAATTCTATAATGGGCAAATTGGGGCTGTTAAATTTAACGTAAACGAACCAACCATTGAAGAAATCGAATATAACAATCAATTATAAAAAAATATTTTCAACTGTTGTTGTTTTTTTCATATCCCCGACACATATAATAAGTATACACTAAATTAGCATAAGGTTAGTGGGCCGATCATTATTCCACCGAGGAATCCTTACTGATGTGATAAGGTACTCAATTCCAGTCGCTAATGCTGGGCTTTTACCGTCTACCCTGAATCTTGGTTCAGGATGCCTTAAAATGTCTCATTCCCACCATTGAGTAGCATTCCGGTAATCGTATAGGTTGTTGGATAGAAATATCCATGGATGATTTATTTCATCAGATGTTTTGTTGACTGATATGACCCAATGACGCGCAGGGTCTTAAAAATCTAGGTAGGTACCGGTACAGCTAAGAGCCGAATCACGAGAAACATCACTAAAAATTCCTACCGTCTAGAACTTCGATAGCAACTCAGTAAAGTTTTTTTGACGCTTGGTCATTCAAGCGTCAATCCATCTCCACAATCTAGTAATGTGTATTTTAAACCATAATTATAAGAACAATATAAAACATTAATAATTTTTAAATAATTTCATATATTGTTCTCTAATACATGTAAATAAATAAAAAGAAAAAAACCCTACAATCAAAATATTTCTCACATGAGTGAGGAACGAACGAATGATGAGAAATATTGAAGATTAGGTCAATTTATTGACCTCCAGATATAAACATAATTATAATCGAACTATCAATGGCATACTATGCCTAAAATTTTGCAATGGATAAATATCATCATGAATAGGAAATGTTATTATGAGATTTGATGAATTTAAACCATTAAATGAAGGTCCAGCTGATGTTGCGAAAGGTATCTATAATTTTGGGAAATCTTTGATTACCCGTGGTAGTAAAGTTGCTGGAAACACTGGTACCGCTGCTAAAGCTGCAGCTGTCGCACCAAAAGTGGCATCTAAATCTGTATTATCTACTGTTAAAATAATAGCATCATTACCAGCTAAAGCTGTTGCTAAAACAGTCATAGGATCATTAAAAGGAAATGGATTATTATTAAAATCTATTGTTGGTGCTCCATTCTTGTATGGGTTATATTCAAAATATGCTGAATTAGAAGAACAATATAAAAAATATTCAAACGGTGATACTACTACTCAAATATTTGGAAATATGTCAGCTGAAGAAGCTAAACAAAAATTTGAATCAACAAAAACTGAAATAATAGGCGAAGGTATGTTAGTAATTGGTCCAATGTTAACCAAAACTGATGTAATATGGTCATTATTAGGAAAAGGTCCAAAGGCTGTTGGTTCTATTGGTGGAGCAGTTGCTGGTGGTTCGTTGGGAAGCCAATATGGTATATTTGGTGCAATTACTGGTGCAAAACTTGGTTCTAAAGTACTAGGTTCAGTTGCTGGAGCACCATTTACAATAGCTGCACTGTTTTCAAAAATGATATCAGGTGGTATAACTGGACCATTGTTCATTTTATTCGTACAATCAGATGCTGGGCAGAATTTCTTTCATAATGTCATGAAAGATTCATTGACTACCTTTTTAGGTACATCAGGTCAACTTACATTCCAAATATCAGAAACTGCTGGAGGATGGATTCAATCATTTTTCACTAATAATAAAGATGCTATTACCAAAAATGCAGCTACTGGTGTAGGAGCTGTTAGAACTAATAGTTCACCTACCCAATCAGCTGAACAGCCAGCAAAAACAAATGCTAATAACGACTCAAACTCATCAGCTGTCCCATTACCACCAGAAAAACAAAAAATAGTTGATCTTTATAAAGACCAAACTTATAAAATAACATTTGACAAAAATAATCCTAATATTATGAGAGTTAGTGGTATGCCAGTTACTGACAAGGACGGATATTTGACACTAAATAATGCGGAACTTCAGCAATATAAAACCCGTTTTGATGGTCCAGATCCATTTGCTGGATTACAAAGAAGACCTGGACTATAATCTACTATAATATCGAAATCCCGTTTTTTTTAGTTAATTCAATATTGTCACCTATTATTTTGTTTATTATCACACGTTCTTCATGTGAATAACAATGTAATAACTCATTATAGGTGACACCACCTCTCATCCCCCAACTTAACCTCAAAAATGAATCTTTCAGTGTTTTTGTATCTACCTCCATCTCGTTAATCATAGATTCTATTTGATCAGGAGATAACGAAAGTAGATTTACTCGAAAAAATGAGATTGATCCAAAATAATTTCAACTGATTCAACCGTGTTACACGATGTGCATGTAACATCTGTTTTAGGAACGGACCATTCTATTCTATTGTTATCAAGTCTATCCTTAATGGCAATGTAATAACTCCTATCACAGTTTGCAATCCAATCTTTGATATAATGTAAATCTGATACTATTGAATCTTCAGTATGAATTGACTCTATACTTAATAGAAATATTTCTGCTTGGATGATTGCCATTGATTCGTATAATTTATTTAAATGCTCTTGTTTTTGCGCCATGTCCACCGTTGCAGTAACTTGTTTTAGCATTTGTTGCAACGTGAAATTTTCTACGTTAAACTTGGTTATTTGCTCATATGATAATGGTTTAAAATATATAGTTAACCCATCAATTTCTAATTTGCTATTAAATTGTTTATTATGGAAATGGTCTATAATTAATTGTGCATTTAATTCATATTCATTTTCAGCACCGCATGATTTACATCTATAACTAAACGGTAATGCAGGTCCAAAAGTAGCTAATCTTATTGCTGCTAATACCACATCAACGTCTATTATTGGCATATCTTTGGCAGAGATAATATATGGACAACAGCTCTGTATTACAGACATGCTGGCATGACCATTAAATAACGCATCGGGTGTTCTCATCAATAATTCATCCATTCCAGTCATTGCATAGATAGGCACATTAAGTGCGTCACCTATTAATGAATTTTCAGAATAAAATGTTCCCTTGCTTGGTAATTCTATATAAATTTTTGGCTGTCTATAATGTTTTTGTAATGGATTCATAATTTTAAAGTATTGTTGATTAATAATATGTATTTATATTCATAAATATATGATAATTTGTGGATATATTTATGGCATCATTAACTGGCGGTGACGACTATCACCGAAATTTTGAACGAATCGAAGAGTTACTTAGAACAGGTAATAATAATACCTCATTATTTGGTGGGAATTTTAGTAGCACAAAATCTTCTGTCATAAATGCACTAGTAGCAGTTGCTAGAGGTTCAACAGAAGTAGAACAAAATTTTCATCGACTTGCAAGGTCAGGTGCAACATTTGATAATAATCTATTTGGAATATCAAGTGCAGTGGCTAAAACCAGGATGGATTTTCGTGAGTTCTCTGATTTTATGCAAGATCAAGGTAAAAACCTAACAGGGTTAGGTGGTTCAGTCACTCGTGGCACTGAACAATTTGTAAAATTATCAGATACCTTTCAACAAGAAGCAAAATCACTTAGATATCTTAATTATACGACAAAGGAAATGAATGATTTGTTAGCATTAACAGTGAGTACTCGACGTGTTGTAGATATGAATGACGCTACCCAACGAGCATCGGTTATAAAATCTGCCGAATATCTAGGAACAAATTTAGACAAATTAGCTAAATTAACTGGGAGACAGCGGGAAGATTTATTAAATCAATTAGCTGACAAACAACGGCTGTCATCATTTAATTCTAAAATGGAATTAATGCGCAGAACTATGAATGAAAAGGAGTTTGCTGCGTATGAAGAATCCGTAAAAGCACAACTAGCATATGCTGAATCGGTAGGTCAAGGATCTTCCTACATGGAACTAGTTACCAAAGGATATGTATCATCCGCGCAAGCAGCTATGGAACTACAGCTGCAAGGTCCAGGTAACCTAATTGGACAAGCTGCAATTGCGTTTAATAAAGGACTCACTGATACTGGTAATGAATTAATGAAACAAGGAGTACCCAAAGCATTGGAGGTTGCCAACTCTAATCAAGTATTAATGATGAATACTGTTAGCGAAGACCTTCATGAATTTGGTGGGGTAATCTCCAGTATAAGCCAAAAAACCGATAGCGTATTAAAAGGTGCAAATGCAACCATTGCCCCAAATGAAAGGTATGCACGTGATATGACACAGGCATTATCTATATTAGAAAAACAAGTGGAAGCATCACAGAAAGGACTGGATGAGAATGGTAACCGTGTTAATCAATTTTATACCGCTGCGGTTGATATATCAACTGCATTAGAAGGAGTTAAAGCAGGGACATTTGATATTGCGGATAATGTAAAAATTTTTAATACATCAGTGGTAGATCTTTCTAATAAAATGGCTAGTATAGCATCGTCATTGACACCAGAAAATTCAGAACAATCAGTTGCAGAATTTGGTGATAAAGTTGCAGGAGTTTTAAAAGAATCATTTGGAGATACTTTTAGTGTTGATGCAATTAAACAGGGATTGACAACAATTACAGATGGAGCTGGGGATTCATTTAAACAAAAAGTTACAGAAGCTGTAAATGATTTTGCATCAATGCTTACCAAATCCGCAGCATATTTACAAAATCTCCCAGCTAATGCTGCTAACAATAATACTGATGTTTTCTCTCAGGTAGTAACGGATGTAGTTGATAAAGTGGCAAAGCCTAGACATTCTGGATCACTTGGTGCAACTGGAAATATTACCGAAAATTTTGGTTCTGGAACATTAATCATGGGTCATGGTGACGGGCACGAAGGAATGGTAACCACTGAACAAACTAATAATTTAGCTAATGGTTCGATGCAGCTTGGTATTCAACGTGGTATTCAATCATCATTTGATATGTTCAAGCAATTTGCCGCGAACTCAGAAAGAGATTTAAGACCAGTACTAACAGAATATGAAAAAAATTCAGATAATATTAACAAACAATTAGGTTCTATTGTTACAACTATAATTTCTAATCCAAATAATAATACAGGTGATATAGACAAATCAATACAATCATTAAGTAAAATTTTTACTAGTATGGATGCTACCATCACTGCTAATGCGACATCATTGTCAACATTATCTAATATAACATCATCAATTCAACAACAGGTTGATAACGTCAATATTACACCAACATCACCGAACATTAATACTCCAAATACTCCTAAACTAGATTTAAATTCTCTAAATTTGTCTACTGTTGCGCCCGGATTACAAAATCATCAACCACAACCAACCACGGCAAAACCAGATACGACTAAACAAGCACCACCAGAGGATAAAAAAACAACTGCTGCGGTTGAGGAAAATAATAAAACATTAAATGCACAGAATGCATTAATGACACAAGTGTTGGAACAATTAAAAACATTAAATGGACAATTTTCTCAATTTGTGCATCAACATGAAGCACTTGGTAGTAAACAAGTTAAAGCTACCAAGAATATTGGACCAAACTTGTATCCACAATAACATAAATAGTAATATATAAATTTATAGAGAACTTAGTATATGACATGGAAAAAATATTTTTCGCCAGTATCAATTGATAATACTCCTGGTAATTTTAGTCCGATAGGAAGCAGTAATGCATCCAAACCAGGACCCGCACGAACAAATTATAGCTCATTCTTACCAGAAGTATATACAGGTGCCCCAAATAGAGTAGAACGATATCTACAATATTCAACCATGGATATGGATTCTGAAATTGCTGCAGCACTAGATATTTTGGCAGAATTTTGTACTGAAACTAGTAAATCAAATAAAACTCCATTCACTATTTCGTTTAAAAATAAAGCAACAAATTCTGAAACATCTATTCTTGGTGAATATTTAAGACAATGGTGTAAATTACAGAAATTCGAAACTAGAATGTTTCGTATTGTTAGAAACACATTTAAAAATGGTGATGCATTTTTCATCAGAGATCCAGAAACATATAAATGGCATCATGTTGATCCGGGTAAATTAGTTAAAATAATCGTCAATGAAAGTGAAGGTAAAGTACCAGAACAATATGTCATTAAGGATCTAAGTCCAAACTTTGTTCACCTAGTCACTACTGCAATTAGTCCAAATACTACTATTACTAATAACAGAGGAACCAGTTATGTTGCAGGTGGTGCCGCCGCACGAGGTATGGTTGGTGCGTATCCAGCAAACCCATCATCAACTGGATCTAGATTTCAAAATGGTAATGATGAATTAGCAGTTGATGCACAACATATTGTTCATCTAAGTTTATCAGAAGGTCTTGATAATCAATACCCATTTGGAAACAGTTTATTAGAAACTGTATTTAAAGTATACAAACAAAAAGAATTATTAGAAGATGCTATATTAATATATCGTATTCAACGTGCGCCTGAAAGACGAATATTTTATATTGATGTTGGTAATATGCCATCGCATCTTGCAATGACATTCGTTGAGCGTGTCAAGAATGAAATACAGCAACGTCGAATACCATCTCCTACTGGTGGTGGAAATAATGTTATTGATTCGGCATTTAATCCATTATCACAATTAGAAGATTTTTTCTTACCAGTATCATCAGATAGTAGAGGATCAAAGGTTGATACTCTTCCTGGTGGTAACAATATAGGTGAAATTACCGATTTAACATATTTCACTAATAAATTATTTAGAGCATTGCGAATACCATCATCATATTTACCTACTGGTGCAGATGATAGTCAACAACAATATACTGATGGTAGAGTTGGTACTGCGTATATTCAAGAATTAAGATTTAACAAATATTGTATTAGGTTACAAAATCTAATGAAATCAGTATTTGATCAAGAATTTAAATTATATCTATTCAAACAAGGGGTTAATATAGATAGTTCTATATTTGATTTAGAATTTAATGAACCCCAGAATTTTGCTTCATATAGACAATCAGAATTAGATGACAAAAGAACTGCACATTTTGGTGCAATTATCACACATCAAATGATTAGTAAACGATTTGCAATGAAACGATATCTTGGATGGACTGAAGAAGAAATTGCAGAGAACGAGCGTTTATGGGCAGAAGAGAATGGAGAAAGTTCTACTATCACCACCGACAGCTCAGGTGAAATGAGAAATGTTGGTATAAGCCAATCAAGTATGCAAGCAGATATGACAGGATTAGGTGATATTCCATTACCACCAGATCAAGCAGGAGGTGCAGGAACACCAGGAGACTCTTCCGCTGGAGGAACACCAGCAATGGGTGCAGACCAGGATACACAAGGATAATATATGATATTACGTGAATTATTTTACACAGACCCAGATACTCAGGCTATATCCAATGATATGAGATATTCAAATGAAAATGATATATCAATGAGAAAAAGATCTGATACTAGAAAAACAACATTAACATTAAAACAATTAAATCAATTACGAAAATCATCTGATATGCATGTTTTAGAACAGGATGTCGAACTAGACTTCATTCAAACTATGTATAAAACACCAGAGCAACCAGCTGGTCCAGGTGTTTAATAATTAAACATAATATGATACGAAGCTTTGTATTGGGTAATGGGTTAAGTAGAAAATCCATTAACCCATCCATATTACAACCATGTGGGAAAGTATATGGATGTAATGCATTATATAGAGAATTTAACCCAGATTATTTAATAGCTGTTGATCGAAAAATGATACTTGAGATTCAAAATACTAAGTATCAAGAATCCCATGAAGTATGGACAAATATAGATCCTCATGTCAGATATGATAATGGATTTAACTATTTTAATCCAAGAATGGGATGGAGTTCTGGTCCATGTGCTTTAAAATTGGCAGCATCACACTGTCCTGATGAGATATATATTTTAGGATTTGATTTTACCGGAGTTGATGGTAAGTTTAATAACATCTATGCAGATACAAATAATTACAGTTCGGCTAGTGACACACAAACCTATTGGGGTAACTGGGAAAAACAAACGGAAATAGTTATAAAAACCCACCCATACATAAAATTCTTTAGAGTGGTTGATGAATTATTTTATGATACAAAATGGAATCAACCCAATTTTAAAAATATTCAAAAAAGTGAATTTTTAAAACACATAAATATATTTTTGTGAAAAAATAACCAAAATATAGGTATTTTGCCTATATTTTGGTTTTATATTGGTAAATAGTTGATGAAAGTCCAGATTATAGGAGATTAAAATGACCGACAGATCAAAATTTGAACAGATGTTAGAACATCTTATCAATGAAGACAGTGATAAAGCAAGAGAAATTTTTCACCAATTAGTTGTTGAAAAGTCTCGTGAAATCTATGGAAACATATTAGCGGAAGACTTCGGTATGTACGAAGGCGAAGACGAAGATGGTGAAGAAGATTTCGGTGCAGAAGATGGCGACATTGGTGGTGATGAAACTGACGATTTTATTGATGATGTATCAGCTGATGGCGAAGAAGGTGAAGAAGGAGAATTTGGTGATGAAGAAGGTGAACCAGAAGATCTAGAAGACCGTATCGTTGATTTGGAAGATGCGTTAGATGAATTACGTGCAGAATTCGAAGACCTTTTAGGACAAGAATCAGGTGAAGACCATGAATTAGGTGGTTTCGGTGATGAAGGTGAAGAAGGTTTCGGTGACGAAGGCGAAGATGATTTTGGTGGTGAACCAGCATTTGGTGACGAAGGTGAAGAAGATGAATTAAAAGACAGCTTCATGCGCGAATATGTCGAACAAGTTGGTGGTAAAACCTACAATGCATTCGCTAAAGGTGGTGACGATGGTCAAAATAATAAAAGCGTATTAGCTAAACCAAATAAAATTGGTGACCATGGTAAACCAGTAAAATTCGACCAAGGTGGTGACACTAAAACCGGTGGAACACAAGGTGGACTATTGAAACCTTCTACTAAAGAAGAAAATTTCGGTAATGTCAACGTTCCAGGTGGAAATGCTGGTAAAACTGCATTCAAGAAAAAAGAACCAGGACATGGTGCCGAGAAAAAAGGTACTGGTGAAAATGGTCAAAACACCAAAAGTATAATTGGTGGTAAAAAATAATTGTAAATCAATTATCTAGGAGAAACTTGTGAGAAAAGAATTATATGAATACATGGCACCTTCTATTTCTAGATCAATAGTTGAATCTAATGATGAATATGATACTGATGGTAGACCAGCTGGTAAATCATTATACATGAAAGGAATCATTATTCAAGGTGGTATTCGAAATCAAAATCAACGTGTATATCCTGTTAGAGAAATTGACCGTGCAATTAGAACAATGCAAGACCAATTAAAAAACGATTATTCAATCCTGGGTGAGTTAAATCACCCAAATGATTTAAATATTAATTTAGATCGTGTCAGTCATGCCATCACCGAAGTTTGGATGAATGGTGCTGATGGATATGGAAAATTGAAAATATTGCCAACACCATTAGGAAATATTGCCAAAACATTATTAGAATCCGGTATTAAAATCGGGGTTAGTTCTAGAGGTTCTGGGAATGTAAAAGAAGACGGTTCTGGAGAAGTTTCGGATTTTGAAATTATCACGGTTGATATAGTTGCACAACCTAGTGCTCCTTCAGCTTACCCAGAACCAATTTATGAACACCTTATGAATAATAAAGGTGGATATAAAACATTACTAATGTCAAAAGAATTAACTGGTGACCCACAAGCACAGAGATTCTTAAAACAAAGTTTGTTGGGTATTATAAACAAATTAAAATAACCAATAATGGCAGAAAATACAAAAAATTGCAAAATTATGACAATAATTACGCAATATAATCAATTATATATAAATATTATTGATTGGAATACCACTGGTTTCGTTTTTAACAGAACTGCTCCAATTACTCATAGGAGAGAAAAATGATAGATGTGTTGAAATCACTATTTGAAACAGCGGGTATTTCTGAAGAGATTCAATCTGATATTGAACAAGCATGGAATAGTAAAGTAACTGAAAATAAAGAATCAGTAACAAAACAATTACGTGAAGAATTTGCACAGCGTTATGAACATGATAAATCATTGATCGTAGAAGCTGTTGACAGAATGTTGTCAGACCATCTTAAAGAAGAAATTGCCCAATTTATAGATGATCGAAAACAATTAGCTGAACAAAAAGCTAAGTATGCAATTAAAATGAAAAAAGATTCTGATTTAATGAAAGAATTCATTACTCGTCAGCTATCTTCTGAAGTTAAAGAATTGCGTGAAGATCATAAATTAATGACTTCTAATTTTGGAAAATTAGAAGAATTTGTAATGGAAGCATTGGCACAAGAAATTGCGGAATTCTACACCGATAAACAAGATGTAGCTAACACCAAAGTTAGATTGGTCCGTGAAGGAAAACAAGCCCTTGCAACTATGAAAGAACAATTTATTAAACGTGCTGCAAAACTGGTCGAATCTACCGTCGAGACATCGCTAAAAGCTGAAATGACTCAACTAAAAGAAGATATCGAAAATGCACGTAAATATGAATTCGGTAGAAAATTATTCGAAGCATTTGCTAGTGAATATCAAACTAGTTACTTAAATGAAAAATCCGAAACTTCCAAATTATTAACGATCATTGATCGTAAAAATAAAGAAATTATGGAAGCAAAAGAAAAAGTAAAAGATGCATTAGTAATTATCGAATCAAAAGATTCTCAAGTAAAAACCTTACAAGAATCTACACAACGTCAAGCAATTATGCATGAATTATTAAATCCTTTGTCAAAAGACAATAAGGAAATCATGACAAATTTACTTGAAAGTGTACAAACTTCAAAATTACGCTCTAGTTTTGAAAAGTACTTACCTGCTGTAATTTCTGGTACTCCTAGTAAACAACCTCAAAAACAAACTTTGAACGAGTCTACTGAAGTAACAGGTAACAAAGTTAACAGCTCAATTGGCAGAGAGTCCGATGCAAATATAATTGACATTCGTCGGCTTGCTGGATATAAAAATTAAAACTTAAATTCATTAGGAGAAAATATAATGTCAGAACTATTAACAAGTCGTTGGACAGATACCAAAGCAGCTTTAACTGAAGGTTTGCAAGGTAATAAAAAATCTGTTCTAGACGTTACTTTAGAAAATACCAGAAAATACTTAACTGAAAGTGCAACCGTTGGTGCAACTTCTGCAGGTAATGTTGCTACACTTAACCGTGTAATTCTACCAGTTATTCGTCGTGTAATGCCAACCGTTATTGCTAACGAATTGGTAGGTGTACAACCAATGACAGGTCCTGTTGGTCAAGTAAACACATTGCGTGTTCGCTATGCTGATAGCGTTTCAGGTCAATACGGTGCAACCGCTGGTGAAGAAGCTCTAAGCCCATTCAAAATCGCAGAAGGCTATTCTTCTGGTCAAGCTGGTTCTTTTGGTGCAGCATCTACTGCAGCATTAGAAGGTTTAGCTGGTAAAAGATTAAGCATCCAAATCTTAAAACAAACTGTTGAAGCGAAAACTCGTAAATTGAGTGCTCGTTGGACATTTGAAGCTGCACAAGATGCACAATCTCAACAAGGTATTGACATCGAAGCAGAAATTATGGCTGCATTGGCACAAGAAATTACTGCTGAAATCGACCAAGAAATTTTGTTATCATTGAAAGTATTAGGTTCAAACAATGGCAACAACTTGACTTTCGACCAAGCAAACGTGTCTGGTACTGCTACATTCGTTGGTGATGAACATGCGGCTTTAGCTATTCTGATCAACCGTGCTGCTAACACCATTGCACAACGTACTCGTCGTGGTGCTGGTAACTGGGCTGTTGTTTCACCAACTGCTCTAACCATTCTACAATCTGCTACTACCTCTGCTTTCGCACGTACTACAGAAGGTACTTTTGAAGCTCCAACCAATACTAAATTTGTTGGTACTTTGAATAATGCAATGAAAGTATATGTAAACACATATGCTCAAGATGATACAGTTATCATTGGTTATAAAGGTCCATCAGAATCTGATGCGGCTGCAATCTATTGCCCATATATTCCATTGATGAGTTCTGGTGTTGTACTCGACCCAACGACCTTCGAACCAGTCGTAAGTTTCCTTACCAGATATGGTTATGTTGAACTTTCGAATGCAAGTTCGAGTTTAGGCAATGCAAAAGATTATCTAGGCACTGTATCTATTTCTAACGCAGTATTCAGCTAATAAGTTATTTTCAATATTTAACAAAGAAACCCGCTTCGGCGGGTTTTTTATTGTTGCTTATTTTTATACAATGAGATATAATTTAATTTTAACAATAAAATCGAATAACACAATGTCAAAATATAGTATATGGTATGAACAGATTACAGAAGCTGCCAAAAACAGAACACTCATTGATGGAACGTATGTAGAAGTACATCACATAATTCCAAAAAGCCTTGGAGGTACTAATAAAAAAGAAAACTTGGTGCGACTAACAGCTAGAGAGCATTTTATATGCCATTGGTTATTAACCAAAATACACAAAAATGACCCAATTGCATATTATAAAATGATCAATGCAATGAGAATCATGAGAGCTGATAATAAATCACAACATAGATATAACACCAAAATCACTAGTAAGGTATATGAAAAAATTAAGTCAGAATATTCCGTATTACAAAGCGCTAAGGTTTCAGGAGTTAACAACCCAATGTATGGTAAAAAGCAAACCACTGAAGCTATTGCTAAAATAAAGATTGCTAATACAGGACGAATTCAACCGTTACAGGAAAACATAAATCAGAAACAAGCTATGATTGGTAGAATACGAAAACCATTTTCAGACGAATGGAAAGAAAATTTATCAAAATCACGAACTGGTGAAAAAAACCATATGTATGGTAAAAAACAATCCACTGAAACTAAAAATAAAATACGAGAAAAAGCCATAGGAAGAAAACAAGATCCAGAAATGGTTGCAAAACGTGCAGAATCACAACGCGGAAGAAAATGCCCAACTAAATTGTGCATTTATTGTGGTAAAGAAATAGCGATGAATGCTTATGAACGATACCATAATAACAATTGTAAACAAAAAGATAAATACTAATGTCTACAGATTTATGTGGTACCCACCACGTAGAGTATAGAACACTCATTATAGGAGAAAATAAATGGGAAGACCGATTAACAAAAAATGGTTTGGACAAGTAGGTTTAGGTACCGGAACTGGTTTAAACACAGGAAACACATTACCAATTATTGCAAATGTTGGTGCAGGACAATTCAACGGATACATTCTAAAACAACGTGCTACTAGAAAATTTAAAGTAGAAAGCATTGATCAAACACAATCTGGAAATGTAACTTTAGTAGATAAAACTACTGGTGTACTAGCTGGTGAAGGCGCATTGGTTGGTATCATCATTGGCACAGGTCCGGTAGCTATAAAAAAATTAACCAGACATCACGCAGTTGATTTCACTGGACACAAATATACTTGGACATTACAAGACGATTCAACAGAAACATTGATTATCTTGTCAGCAATCTAATTCTGGAATTTTATGTCCAAAATAATACGCATTAATGATGGCAATTATACTGTAAGCCTTAGAGATCCAGCTGGTTCACTTAACTTGACCACGTTGGATAATATAGCTGGTAGTGGGGATATATATTTAAAATCTCCGCATGTTATTATAGGTGGTATTAATGAATCGAAACTAGATACTTCGAATACTATTGCATATTTGTTCAATGATACACCAACTGAAATTCATGCTTTTGGTAATGCACAAACCGTAAATATAGCACAAGCATCATCTACTGTTAACTTATATGGAAGCATAATAGTTGATAATAACTTAACAGTAAATCATGATGTATCTATTATTGGAAACTTGACAGTAGAAGGTACATTAACTACTATTAATTCAACCACCCTAACTGTTGATGATGGAAATCTAGAATTAGGTAGTAGACCATCACCGACTGATATTACCGCTGATGGCGGTGGTATCACACTTAAAGGTGCAACTGATAAAACTATTACATGGAATAACAATGGTAGTGATAACTGGACTTCTGGTTCTAACTGGAATATAGCATCTGGTAAAACTTATAAAATTGACAATACTACTGTATTAACTGTTAATTCTATTTTACCTAATGCTACTACATTTTCAATAGGATCGGCATCTGGTACGCTAACAATTAATAGTCCAACGGTAGTCACTACTGATCTGCATTCAACAAGTATTGATGTTGGAACCATAAATGTAACCAATCAAATTACTGGTTCACCGTCTTCTATATTACAAAGTAAAATAAATTTTGGTATAGTAACTGGTAATACAAAATCGTTGATTACACCGGTTGGTACTACAGCACAGCGTGATTCTGTGCCAGTAGTTGGATATGTTAGGTTTAATTCGACACTTGGGCATCTTGAAGTTTATGATGGTGTGCAATGGAATGAACTTGGTAATATTAGTTCTATTATAACCTCACCAACAGGTTCATTGATAACTCCATCTGGTACTACAGCACAACGTGATGTTCCTGCAGTAGCTGGTTATTTTAGGTTCAACACCACATTAATGATCTGGGAAGGATATGATGGTTCCATTTGGCAACCAATGCAATTGATACTAAATGTTATCGATGGTGGCACTTTTGGAGCATCGGAAGTACCACCTAGTTCAGAAATAAATGGTGGGTTGTTTTAAGATAAAACGATTCTCCATTTACCACGTTTATACTCACCTTCAAACGATTTAATCCATTCACCATTAGCCCATTTATATTGTGCTAATGTGTGAAGGTTTGTTTGATATACTAGATCAGTTACTTCTATAGAATCAAATACTCTAACCCAATTACTACCATCCCATTCAATTATATCATTAGCATTTGATATAAAATCTGAACCATCTGCATTTTTCCACGCATCAGGCCCATCTTCGTTAACAAACACTTCATAAGAAACAGTACTTCCAATTGGAACTGGTACATCTGGGATGATAGTGCAATTAACTGGCACTGATGACCCGTTGATGCGAAAATCTACTATTCCACCATTTGTATCAATTGATAATACGGTCAATACACAATCATGTTCTACTATTGAACCACCTAGTAAATTTCCTCTAACTTTAATTTTATTCCCAATAGAATAACCAGTACCAATATTTGTCAATGATGCCAAATATGTACCGGATGTTAGAACAGTAGTAACAGTTACACGAGCATTAATACCATTACCGGATATATTAACAGTTGGCATATTTGTGTATACTGGATTTGGTAATGGATGTGACGGTACTTCGACACCATCAACTTTAAATGTATAAAAATTCACTTTAGTAAATGCAGTTGGAATTTCTAATCTATTTAAAACAGTATTTTCTACAATAAATGTATCATGAATTCCACCACCAATACCATCAACTAATAAATATCGAGTTCCTGGAATTACATTCTGCGGTCTAAATGTTAATGGATTAATTACTGCATCAAAGCTCCCCCATGATGTATTAACTCTGGATGGTCCTGAAATAGCAGTGTTAGCTGGATAAGTATCTGGGTCCCATTCACTAATAGACATTATGGTTTCATCTAAAATATTAATTGAACCATATCCAACAACTTCGGTACCAGATGGTTGCATTAAATATATTCGTGCCAAACCAGCAGTATAATTACCTTTTATTTGTTCAATAATATGATACCATGACACATATGATTGATCTTGTGTATGACTAATTGCTAAAACACTTTTACCTGCCACTACTATATCATAATTACCAATAGTTTCTGCTTGAGATACTATTGGATTGTTAGCAGGGTATGGATTAGTTTCACCTATAGTGTGACCTAATCCATCTATATAACTACCAGTACCTTCATCAATACTGTCATATATATTTGTAAATACACTAGTAATAACCCCCATCTTTTTAACCTTTACTGGAGGGCTTATCCATATTGGTGTTTTGAATGTCAATGTTGCAATATCAATAGACGTATTTGTGCCTACTGGGACACTTCGTGAAGACCATGAAATATCATCTAAATCCAACACAGTGATTGATGTCCAATCTATATAATTATCGCTAGTTTGAATTTCTAAACTAGGGTTAAAAAACATCAGTATCTGTTCAATTATTTGTAATTTTTGATCAGCACTAGATGACCATATATCAGCTTTTAAGGTCAACATAAATGGTGTTGGCATCAAACGTTCTACTGTATAATTGGAACCTTGTGCACTAGTATATTCACCATTTTCTATTGCGCGTTCTCTCATGTGTAATTTACTAACATGAGTTGCATCACTTAGCCTATCACGATCAAGATTTAATCCTGTTATATATACTGCAATTTTAGGTGCAGAATTTAATGAATTTTCTGAATTTTGGTTTATGATGCTTGCCGCTTGTCGGTCAGGATCACCATATATTACTGGTATTGGTATTAATGTTCCATCATTTTGTCTAACAGAAAAATTTGATAAAACCCTAGTAACCTGGGTAATATATTTTCTAATTTGCCCACTATATACGAAATCCATTATTTATTCCTTAAAAATCCGCTCGTGGCTTTAATGCCTTTTTTATATCTTGTCGTTCTTCAACTTGTCTACCATCAATATTATTAACTTTAGTATTGTTAATAAATGATGTTTTAAGTGTTTGTCTAGATGATGTATTTGTAATTTGATGTCTAACGGCATCTTCATGTTTAACCCAACGGTGCCCATTATAACGAAATAATCTATTGGGTAAAAAATCAGTCCTCAAGAAAAAATCATCCTTTGATGGAGTTACTGGAAAACTAATACCATGGCCGAACATAGCACCATTTTCTGGAATACCATCTCCCAATAAGTAACCACAGTATCCAGATCTAATTGGTTTATCCAAAATTGCACTAGCATCTAACCCAGTATATGATGCATCCAATGTTGTCATATCAGTTGCTCGTAATTCAGCATCATTATTTGATACTGCCAGTGTGAAGAATTGTTGAGTTTCAAAACCACTTAGCATAGCATCACTTTCAGCCTGTTCAATAACTTTGTTATTTATTTCCAATGCTGTGTTAGCAGTTGATAATATTTGTTGAAATGTTTCACCAGTGAATGTGGTAAAAAATGCAGTATCTGTTGGTAAATTTCCAGTAGAAGTTGTAGTCACTGTATATAATGATCCTTGATAACGAACGATATCCCCAGGATTATAGGTGGTTGTTGGACTATAGTCACCCATGAATGGTAATGTTTCATCAGTTGGTTTGATAAGAATATCGGTATATTGTGCTTCATCTGCAATCTTATCTAACTTGATCCGATATAAGTGAGGGTACCAAGTTTGTGTAAATCCTTCAGCCGCTCTACCTACATCAGTTATTACAAAAAATCTAGGCAAGGATGAATCATAATTGTTTAACGCGAACTCATCTCGTAATGCAGGAATTTCAATAACATCCCCACTTAATGGTTTTCTACCGATTGAATTAATGGTATCATTAATATGAACAGTCATGAAAATAGTACTATTATCAATAAATAATCCAAATTGGCTTAGATTGAAATCTAGATCTTGAACATTAAAATGACCTCTTAACACAAAAATATCTGGGTCATATTTTCTGTCTCTATTTTCCAGCAACAATAAATCTTGAATATTAGTTTCAGATAATGTGTCATAAATTGGTTGGTCAATAGTTGCAAGTGATGGATCTGGATTTTTTGGACCAAGATACTTATGAAAATGCAAATCAGTGCAACCAACAGTAAACATCTCACTGATATTACGGTCGAGAAAACGAAAATCATGACTTTTATAAGGTCTATATAAACTAAGTTTTGGCATATGATATTATTCCTTTATATTATTTATGTTTACAATTAATACCATGATATCTTGTATATGCCGATTTATTGATCGACTTGTTACAATGTTCGCATATTAGTTTTATTCTATTCTTAGCTTTTTCAGATTGTTTAATTCTAGTTTCATTAGAAACAATCATACCTTTATTATGTTGATTTCTGATTATATCTGGGTTGATTAACCTACAATTGTCATTGTGATATTTTTTCAAATTACAAATATCCATTACTACGCCACAGTGAATACATGTACCCTTCTTTTTGTTCTTTTGAGAAATTGACATTTTTTCCTTAGAGACTATAGAACACGTGGTTCCTTTTCTGGTAGATGGTCGTCCTTTATGTTTTTCACTAATTAATTGCTTAGTTTCATCACTGTGTCTACGTAACAATGATTTACTTCTTATTTTATTTTTTGTATCTTCTGAATGTTTCCTACCATACTGTGCTTTCGACATATTAGCACGTGCTTCCGCTGAAATAATTTTTCCTTTAGCAGATTCACTCATTTTTCTTTTAGAATCATCTGATACTGTTGAACCTATTCGTTTACTAGTTCTTTTTATAATATGTTCTGGTGTTTGTGGCATTGTTCTTCCAGTATTATTCCATTTATAATCACTATTGTGTTGATTATATGACATTTCGTTTGATGCAGCATTATGGTATGTTAAATATTCTGACTCAACCAATGTAGCATAATTCCTCTCACCAATCCATAGTATTTCTCTAACCCAATTCTCTGGATTATTTTGAATTAATGGTTTGACTATTTTACTTGAACAAACGTAGCCATCATCTGTATGACAATTTTTCGCGCTTCGACTACCAATATACCATTTCCAAGTAGATAATTCGGTCCATTTATACACGTAACCATGTGATTCTTTGCTAAATAACATTGCTGATATCTCCATGTGATGTTAGAATAGGTGGGAACGGCAATTCCGCGACCTATACTTATTTATCTATATTATAGTTAAATTTAAGATAAATACAATAATAGAGTACATGATATGAATATAGATCCACAACAAACAAATAATCCTCAAGAAGAAAGACAAAAAGTATATGACTATTGTAGACTTATGCTTGCCGATGGTATGATTTCAGTAGAATTGGACCTGGAACATTATTCAGTAGCACTCGATAGAACACTTGCGAAATTTAGGCAACGCTCATCAAGTGCAGTTGAAGAATCATATATGTTTTTAACACTTGAGAAAGATAAAAATGATTATATATTACCACAAGAAGTAATAAATGTACAAAGCTGTTATAGAAGATCACTTGGTTCCAGAACTGGTGGTGGAACAGGCACCAATTTTGAACCATTTAATTTGGCATACACCAATACATATTTACTTAATTCAACCATGTTAGGTGGAATTGCAACATATTATATGTTTGCATGTTATCAAGAAATGGTTGGAAAAATGTTTGGTAGTTATATTGAACATCAATGGATTCAATTCTCTAGAACATTAAGAATATTACAAAGACCATTTGCAGATGATGAAGTTATTATGCTTCGTACACAGAATTATAGACCTGATTTTGCATTAATCAATGACTTGTATGCTGGACAATGGATCAAAGACTATTCATTAGCGAATTGTAAATTAATGCTTGGTGAAGCTAGAAGTAAATTTTCAACCATTGCTGGACCATCAGGTGGCTCTCAACTTAATGGAGCTGCGTTATTACAAGCTGGTAAAGACGAAATCGAAAAACTGGAAAAAGAATTGGAAATGTTCCTAGTTGGTAATACTGGATGGAGCTTTGTAATAGGATAATCAGTTGTCATTTTTATGAACGATGACTATAATACCACATTTAAACGAAAAATGGAAGTGGTATGAACAAAATTATTGGATTGGTAGGATTTATTGGGTCTGGAAAAGGCACCGCATCCGAACATTTACAAATGCAGCACAACTTTATACAGGAGTCCTTTGCAAAGTCACTAAAAGACTCCGTGGCTGCGATCTTTGGATGGGATAGGGCACTACTAGAGGGTGACACGTTGGAATCCCGTGGATGGCGTGAAATCGTGGATGAATGGTGGAGCAGCAGGTTAGGAATCCCTAATTTAACACCAAGAATGGTATTGCAATTCATGGGGACCGATGTGTGCCGTAATAATTTTCACCAGGATATTTGGATTGCATCAGTTGAAAATAGATTGTTACACTCGCATACTAACATAGTACTATCTGATGTAAGATTTATAAATGAATTAAAATCAATTAAGAATATCGGTGGAACAATAATTAGGATAAAACGTGGTCCCGAACCAGAATGGTTTGATGATGCAATGAAAACAAATTTAGGACAGAATGACATCATGAAGTTCAATAATACTGTTCACCCTAGTGAATGGGGTTGGATAGGTGGTGAAATTGACTACACCATTGAAAATAATGGTACTAAAGAAGATTTACATAATAAAATAGATTATGTATTGAAAATGATAGATGGTAAATAACAATGAGTTTTTCTGGAATAACAACGTTTAATAATAATTTAAAAATTATAATGGAATCCGATGCATTTAAAAAATCAGATGATGTTGGTAAACTTCATATCGGTGGTGCATTATTGTTTAGTAAATATGGTGTAATAGGTAAAACCACCCCAGTACCACCCGACAAAAAAGACAATTAATAAATTTTCATTATTTATCATTTTAATATCAAATTCTAAAAAACCTTTTGAATAAGTAGCCATTTTTACCCTTTTCGCCTAAATACATAGAAGTTCATAGGAGAATACAAAATGGCTACTTTAAGCTCCCCAGGCGTTTCAGTCCCAGTAATTGACGAATCGTTCTACTCACCTGCAGAACCAGGAACAACCCCGCTAATAATTGTAGCGTCTGCAGAAAACAAACTAAACGGTGCTGGTACTGGTACAGCTCCAGGTACATTAAAAGCTAACGCTGAAAAAGTATATTTAATCACAAGTCAAAAAGATTTGGTAGATACCTTTGGTGACCCAGTATTTAAAACTGATACCAATAATAATCCAATACATGCTGGTGAACAAAATGAATATGGTTTACAAGCTGCGTATAGCTTATTAGGTGTTAGCAACCGTGCCTTCGTTGCACGTGCAGACATTGATTTAAATGAATTAACCGCATCTGCTGATGAACCACGTGGTGTTGCTGAAAATGGCACCTATTGGTTTGATACAAATGATTCATATTATGGAATTTTTGAATGGAATGGTAATCCATTAACTGTAAAAGGTGGTCAATCGTTCACCAATAAAGTCCCAATGATATTAAATGATCAAACACAGGTAGTAAACTTTGAAGTAGGTGACTATACACCAAAAGCAAGTGTTGGTACTATTGGTAGCTATGCATTAGTTACTGCGACTACATCAAATGAATTGTTCTTCAAAAATCAATATGGTAGTTGGGTTTTAGTTGGTAGTAATGATTGGCAAAAATCATGGCCAACAGTGTCTGGTACAAAATTTGTATCATCAGTCACACCGGGTGATAATTTTTACTTAAATGGAAATTTGATAACTGCTGGTAGCACCTTACAAAGTATAGCTGATGCAATTAACATTGAACAATTTTATGGTGGTGCAATATCTGCTGAAGTCATTAACGGTAAGTTATTCTTGTATAACAATGGTAGCTACACTGCGACTACAACTGATAGTTCTGCGGGTGACGCAATATTTTTAGAGCCAGGAACTGTTGGTAGTTTAATTCATACCAATATTGTTAATAGTTTACTAGGTATTGCTGCAGGTACATATTACAGCCCTAAATTTACAATTAGCAAACATACCGAAGTTCCTGAATATAAAAAGAAAAATCCACAACCTCGTCCATCTGGTTCTGTTTGGGTTAAATCTACTAAACAAAACGTTGGTGCACATTGGAGAATTAAACGTTTCAATGGTTCTACCTTAGTATGGGATGTAATTGAACCAGGGTTGTACGCTAATGGCCAATCTGCAATATATAATATTGACAAAATCAATGGTGGACTTAGTATACCAGTTGGTGATGTTTATGTAAATTATAATTTCACTGAAGATTATGGATTGGATGATTCCCCATCGTCTGCCAATTTCAAATTAATGCGCAGAAGTGATGCAGGTGAAACCACTATCGTTTCAAAACGTATTTTGGCAAATAGTTTAACAGTTGATGTTAGCCCAAGTACCCATTCGTTTTCTATTGCAGAAAGTATAATAGGATCAGCAGTATTAGGTGATTATGATAAATCTGGTAGTTATTCTATAAAAAATATTACATTTTCAGCTACTGGGACTATTGATGATTCTAATATAATTGCCGCAGCAATTAATTCAGTTGGATTAATTAATGTGTACGCAGAAGTTGATGCAATGAATAGAGTTGTTATTAAACATAAAACTGGTGGAGACTTTAGAATAGCAGATGGCAATGGTGTTCCATTTAGTACATTATTTACTGAATATGATCCTATAACAAAATCTGGAACATTGAATTTATATACTGCTCCCGCAGGTGATGTATTACACGATTTCGTGGCATCATTGTGGTCACCATTAAATTATGTTGCAACACCGGACACACCGTCTACATTAGCTCCTAGTGGTAAGTTATGGTATAACAGTGTAATTGATGAAGTTGATATCATGATCAATGATGGAAATAAATGGGTTGGATATAAATCACCAACCAGTCCTCATTATAGTGCGGTAGATGCTGAACAAACAGATCCAAACGGTCCAATCATTTCTGCTACTATACCAGAAACCCAATCTGATAATACTCCGTTGGTATCTGGTGATTTATGGATCGATACCAGTGATATTGAAAATTACCCAGTAATTTATAAATATTTTTCAGAATTTGAAAACAAACCAATTAAATATCGTTGGGTTTTACTAGACAATACTGATCAAAGTACTGAAGATGGTATTGTGTTTGCTGATGCACGTTATAACACTACTGGTGAAAATTCAAACACCGCTGGTGTTATTGCAGACCTGTTAACGTCAGATTTCGTTGATTTTGATTCACCAGATCCAGTATTATATCCAAAAGGTATGTTATTGTGGAATACTCGTCGTTCTGGCTTCAATGTAAAAGAATTTAGACAAAACTACATTAATCATGGTGAAGATAATCCTCGTTTTGGACCAGCTCCAACATATTCAGGAGAGTCACAAGAATTCTATTATTCACATCGTTGGGTAACAGTAAGTGGAAATCAAGAAAATGGTGCCGGTACATTTGGTCGCAAAGCTCAACGCAAAGTAGTTGTGCAACAATTACAAGCAATGGTTAATAGTAGCCAATCAATGCGCGATGACGAAAGCCGTGTATTTAACTTAATTTCATGTCCTGGATACCCAGAATTGATTGGTGAAATGATAGCATTAAACTTTGATCGTGGATTGACTGCATTTGTTGTCGGTGATACTCCAGCACGGTTGACTAGCGATGCTACCTCGTTGTTAGAATGGGGAACTAATGTAAATTTAGCCCCTGAAGATAATGATATTGGTGCAGCAAGTTATGATGAATATATGGGTATGTTCTATCCATGGGGTTACACCAGTGACAACTTCGGTAACAATGTAGTAGTGCCACCTAGTCATATGATGTTGCGTACCATTGCACTTAATGACCAAGTAGCATATCCATGGTTTGCTCCTGCAGGTTTACGTCGAGGTGGTATTAATAATGCAACAGCCGCTGGTTATGTTGATAAAGAAGGTGAATTTGTAACCGTTGCATTAAATAACGGTCAACGTGACGCATTATATGATGCTAAAATCAATCCTATTACATTCTTTGCAAATTCTGGTTTGGTTAACTTCGGTCAAAAAACTCGTGCTCGTTCTGCAAGTGCATTAGATAGAATAATTGTGGCACGTTTGGTAATTTACCTACGTAGACGTTTGTCTATTTTGGCAAAACCATTTATATTCGAACCTAATGATAAAATCACACGTGATGAATTAAAAAGTGTAGTTGATGGTATTATGTTAGAATTAGTTGCACAACGTGCTATTGCTGACTACTTAGTAGTTTGTGATACTAGTAATAATACCCCAGCACGAATTGATCGTAATGAATTATATGTTGATATAGCAATAGTTCCTATAAAAGCTGTTGAATTTATTTATATTCCATTGAGATTAAGAAATACAGGAGCAGTTTCAGGATAATATTGTTATTATCCAAAAGAAAGGCGGGGTTATCCCGCCTTTTTATTGCTCCATAAAAATTTATAACTTCCGCAATCCCATATTCTTAGATATCCTTCACTGTGTCTAAGTTCAATTTCAGATAATGAACAATTAATTGGTTTTCTTAAACTATATCTATGAAACCGTTTGCTGTATGGTTTAGTAATATACCAATAATTAGGCACTGATAAATTGACATATTCAAAACCTAGTGACAAATAGATAGAATTAATTGAACTCCATCTGGCATCAGCAAAAGATGTTATTTGTGTTGGCTCAAATTCCCTTATAAAAAAATTAAATAATTTACTAGCACCTCCGACTACTATTGTGTCACCAATTGTACAAAATCTATTTAATTCCCACCCCTTGACATTTTTAGAAATATCATTGTTTAAAAATGTCATCACTGATACCAATGTGCCATTATAATATAAACCTAATTTCACGTTGGACCGACCTGACCCTTGTATATGATGTTTATTTAAAAAAATATTTGCCTCACTATCTAATATTTTAACCTTGCACTTTCTTGCAAATATTTTATGATCACACACATTTAATAAAACCTTTATTCTTGATTTAACTATGTCTTTATTATTAATCCATTCATCTTCAAAAATATGAATCAATCTTATATTGGATTTGGTTGCTATATTTGTTTTGTTGATGTGGTAAGATTTATCTTTATATATCTCAGAATGCCAATATAAGCCATTATATTCAAATCCTAAATTCAGTGATGGAATGTAAATGTCAATTTCCTTGTCATGGTAATGTTTTCTGTAATTATATATAGAATCTGGATGATATTGATGAATGAAGTCATAAATTTCTTGTTGTGCAAAGCTTTTGGTTAATTCTGGTGGGTAACATGTTGGGCACATGTCAGAAAATGTTTTTGAATTTGTAAAATATTGTTTAGTGTATTTAAACTCTGTATCACAAATATTACATTTTAACTCGACATGTGAATATCCAGGGACCAATGGTCCCACTAATGATAAATTATACGATGAAATTAATTGTAATATTCTATCATGGGACTTTTCAGTTTTTTTCACGTTTGTGTTTTTTGATGCAATTGCAATTTTTTCTTTAGATTCTATCGTGT